>Ga0209123_1002050_pt1 | contig 18051 bp, 13 predicted proteins | sample BarGraIncu00431A_FD_184500 | JGI IMG/M metagenome (GOLD analysis project Ga0209123, IMG submission 184500) | Arctic peat soil microbial communities from Barrow, Alaska, USA - Barrow Graham LP Incubations 004-31A (SPAdes) (version 2) | ecosystem: Environmental > Terrestrial > Soil > Wetlands >... | reverse complement strand
TGCTTTGATGCTAAATCATACTTTTTAAAATCAGGTACTGCTCCATTAGTTTCAACTAAAGCTTTTGCTACTTTTTTTAAATCACTTCTAGTTTCACATTTAAAAGAATTTGCTTCTTCGATTGAATCCATTACGTCATCAACTTTTTTCTGGAATTTATTCATTGTAAATCCTCCTTATAATAAATTCATTGCTTATGTAGTTTTAACTAATTAGAACCCTAATATACCTGTTAAGGCAAAAGAAACAAATAATATTATAGTATTATTTATTTAGAATTTACTGCTAACTACATGATTGAAACTTCTTGTTAGCAAAGATACACTTGAATTTTTTGCCGTAAGAGTATAATATATATAACATAATGGATAAATATTGTCGTATTAGGAGGCTACTATATGAATTGTTTTAGCACTAAAGGTAAAGAAATTGTAGTAAAAAGTCATGTTTGAGATCAAAGTACCTGCAACTAGTGCTAATATGGGACCGGGACTAGATACTCTTGGAGTTGCTTTCAAACTATATAATAGATTTATAGTTGAAGAGATAGAAACTGGACTTGAGATTTTTGGTTGTGATGAAAAATATGCAAATAGTAATAATTTGGTTTATAGTTCAATGTTAAAAACTTTTAAAAAGCTTGTACAAGCTCCAAAAGGAATCAGATTAACATTTAAAACAGATATACCAGTTAGTGGAGGCCTTGGAAGTAGTGCTACATGTATATTAGCGGGGATATCGGCTGCTAATAGGTTATGTGGAGATGTTTTAACAAAACAAGAGGTTTTAAATTTTGCATGTGAAATTGAAGGACATTCAGATAATATTACTCCAGCATTAGTTGGCGGTATGACTGTTTCAATTATGGAGGGCGAAGTTGCTCATTATAATAAAGTCCCAATTAGTGGTGGTGTGAAATTTTGTGCACTAATTCCGAAGTTACAATTATCAACTGAGGATTCAAGGGCAGTGCTACCAGAAAAAGTTCGTCTTAAAGATGCAGTTTTTAATGTTGGTAGAGTTTCGATGCTTATTGTAGCTCTTGTTAATGGTGACTATAAAGGAGTTAAGTTTGCTTGCCAAGATAAACTTCACCAGCCATATAGGAATGGTTTAATTGAAAATTACAATGAGATTACAAGTTTTGTTAAAGAAAGCGAGGCACTAGGTTCATTTCTAAGTGGAGCTGGACCAACAATTATGGTAATGCTTAAGAAGGATGACAATAGTACACAAGATAGGCTAAAGGATTTCTTGAAAGGGTTATCTGGAAATTGGGAAACACTGAATCTAGACATTGATGAAGATGGGTTAGAAATTTACAATATATAATAAGAAGCACCCAGATGTTTAATAATTTGGGTGCTTCTTATTATTGATATTTATATAAGGTATGTTAATGACGACACTACTTTTATAATATGGTGTAGTATAAAACTTGATATTGGTGCTGTTACCATAGTATAAACGAAGGCGTTTATACACATTATTAAGACCAACATGATTACTTTTTATGTCGTCTGAAAGCTGATATAAGGAGTCATTAGCTTCATCAACATTAATACCACGCCCGTTATCAGATACTTCTATATGTATTCGATTGTCTTGCTTAAGGTTGATGTTAACTTCTATATAAGGTGATAAGATAATATTATTCTTGATATCACTGGCGAAACCATGCTTAATACAGTTTTCAACAAGTGGTTGTAGAATTAATTTGACAACTTGATAATTATTTAAGCGTTCATCAATTGTATATCGGAAGGCTATTTTTTGATTAGAACGATGATTCATAATATTAATGTATTCTGTTATGTGTTTTAATTCACGTTTTATTGGAATAATATCATGACCATAATTTAGTGATATTCTAAGAAATTCTCCTAAACTTTCTATCATTGCAGCAGAAGATACCGTATTGTTGCTTAAAATTTCTAGGTGGATACATTCTAACGTGTTGTATATAAAATGAGGATTAATTTGTTCTGTTAGTATTTTAATTTCTGATTTGGATTTATCTTGTTCTTCTTGTTTAATTTGTTCAATTTGAAATTGAATCGTATCGTACATTGAGTTAATAGATCTATAAAGAATACCGATTTCATCATTGTACTTGGTTGTAGTCCTAATATTATAAGTTCCGTTTATTATTTTATTTACTACGTCCATAAGTGAAACAATAGGTCGGGTAATAAATTGTGATAGCATAAGAGCTAGGATTACAGTGAGACCGAAGCTTAATACCCACTCACCTAAAATAAAGGATTTAATTGCATCGATACCGGATAATAGTTCACGTTTAGATACAACACTTACAATTTTTAATCCGCAGACATCGACGGCCTCAGAAGCAATTAAAAAAGAATCATTATCAATAGATTTATTGAATTCTTCTGATGATTTAGTTGATTTAATATGCTCAACCACATCAGGATTGGTAGCGATATTGTAAATATCGGAATTATCTAACAAATCAAGTGGTTCTCCATCTTCATTTGCAAGGTATAGTACTGAATCTTTGTTTTTATTGAATTCTTTAAAATAATCAGTTACTCGCTTAGCATCCAATAAAATAAAAAGGTTGGCAATGGAATCAGAAGGAGTACCAGAAATTATAGGTGTAATTGAGGCGCTAGCAATATTTAGACTGGATATAGGAAGTATAATGGGAATCACATTTTTTAAATTATCTAATGGATTCTTACGAATTGTAAGTAATGATATTCCAGATACATGTCCTAAATCCCAACCAAAATTAGTAGATACGTCATGGTTTAATCCATACTTAGTTAAAGCGAAAAAGTCTTTATTTTTACCTATAACTAAAATATTATCAATAAAATTTTCACTTTGAATTAATCTTTCTAAATCATCTTGAATATAACCGTAATTATAAATATATGCTTCTTTATTAGAAAGAGAAATATCCTTTAATGTAGTTAACATTGATGGCGAAGTAACAAAGAGACCCGCGTTTTTTAGTGTTGAATTTATATGATTACGAAAAGAAGCGGATGCAACGTTTAGAGTGTACCGTGTATTGCTTTTAGTATCTTTTTCATAGACCGAAGCAAAATATGAATAACTTATAAAGCTAATAAAAAAAAGCGCAGTAGTTGTAATAGCAATCATACACAGTAATATTTTATATTTGATTTTTAAATTTTTTATAGCAATTATAATTTTCGTTAACATTATATCCTCCAAGTGAATTAATTTTCGTTGGAATACAGATGTCGGAATTCAGAGGGGGTTTTTTCGGTACTTCTTTTAAAAAGACGATTGAAAGAACGATAATCCTCATAACCGAGCAAAAACGAAATTTCACTTATAGTTTTGTTGGATGTTTTTAATAAATTTTTTGCATGTTCAATTTTTAAGGAAAGGACATAGTTTAAAAAATTCTCATGAGTTTTTTCTTTAAAATAAACAGTAAAGTAATTTTCACTTAAGTTTACATGTGTCGCAACTTCATCGGCTTTTAGTTTCCTGAATATATTTGCATTAATATAGGCCTTAGCTTTTTCTATAATAGGGTCTTTTTTATATTTACAAGTTTTTTTTATATGATTAATATAAGTTGTAAATAAGGTAATAATCCATTCTTTTATTTGTGAAAAAAATGGTAAATTATTAATTACTACATAAGGTTGTTCGGTAAATAAATCATTACCTTCATCCATATAAACAGACAAACCTTTTTGAACATCTATTACAAGATAAATACACATACCTCTGATGAAGTTTGGAGGTGGTGTAGTATTAAAAAAAACTGAGTGGAAAAAATTTGTTATAAAGGTTAACATATCGTCCAGATTACCTCTGTAAATTGCATCGATTAAGTCACTATTATCCATATCATTGGCTGAGATATTTGGTATATCTGTATATGTAATAGCGGAACTGTCAAAAATTCTTTGAGGTGTTTCATAAATTTTATAGGAAAGAGATTCTAATGCTATTCGGTAGGATTGATTTGTAGATAATAAAGAATCCACAACATCACCGATTCCAACATAAATTGAAATATTCATGTAATCTTTTATTGTTTTAATACATTGATTACAGAAATCAGCGCCTACCAGTATGTTATTATCTTGTAAAGACTGGGTGTTTATTATAGAAACAATATAACTGTTTTCATATTCAAACGTTTCACTAGTAGTATTTCCTAAAATTTCTTCAATTATGTTTTTAACTGCATATTTGAATAATCCACCGTCTTTTTTTAAAAAAGCAGAGTTATTTGTTGAATCTGAAAGTTCATAAGTAAATACAATAACTTGTAAAGGCTTGTTTTGTATACTTAAATTATAGGTTTCAATTTCACCAAGAATTTCATTTTCTTGTTTGTATTCATTTTGTAGTAAACGGGAGAAAAATTTTTCTCTTAGTGCATGGTTGCCCATAAGAATAATACTGCTTTTTTTTAAAGTAGTATTATTTCGTTGCTGCTCTGCAATGATTTGATTGCACACAGATTTTACTTCTATAATGAGTTCTTCTTTTTTTATTGGTTTAAGCAAATAAGATTTTACACCGTAGCGGATTGCTATTTGTGCATACTTAAAATCATCATATCCACTAATAATAATAAATTTGGTGCTTAAATTTAAGTTGGAGACTTTTTCTATGAGGGTTAGTCCGTCACACCTCGGCATTCTAATATCCGTAAGAACAATATCAGGTTCGTGATTTTTAATGAATTCAAACGCTTCCAGGCCATCTGCTGCTGTGCTTAAGACTGAAACATTCAAGTCTCCCCAAGGAATTGCTTTGCATAGACCGTTACGAATAGAGGCTTCATCATCAACTATAAGGATTGTTAAATTTGGTGTTATCATAATAATAAGCAATACCCCTCTCTAACCTAATGAATAATATATTAGAATTTTAGTATAGCATTACTGAAGATACTATTCAATATAATTGAAGACGGTTTCAAAAAATGCAAAAACAGCATAGAAAATGTTACATTGTCCTAAGAAAAGGTCATGACATATTTCTTGAAATAGTATTAAACTTAGTTTGAGTAGGAACAACACATATATAAACAAGGATAAATCGAAATAAGAAAAATAGGGGGAAGTTATATGAGAGGATCTAAAACAAAAAGAGTACTAGTATCACTTTTAGCAACAACAATGGTTATGGCATCTTTAGTTGGATGTGGTAAAAATGTTTCAAAAGATTCGACAACTACTAAGGGAGAGAAGACAAAAGTAGTAGTTTGGTCTAATAATCGCCATGATTTAGAGTATATGAATAAAATGGTTGCAGAATTTAATGCTATAAAGGACAATAATGTTCAAATTGAATATACTGTACAAGCTGATAACTATGTTAATATGATCACAATGGCAGCAAGTTCAAATCAGCTTCCTGATTTAATGTCAGTATCCGCATCAGATGGCATTAGTTTGAAAGCGTTTTCTGAAGCGAAAATTGTTCAACCGATTACATCTATGATTTCAGCTGGGTTTAAAAAAGTAAATGATGTTGATAATGTAAAGTATCAAGGGTTGAATGTGTTGAAAGATGAAATATATTGGGTGCCTACAGGTATGAGAAGTGGTTCAAGACTAATTTATAATAAAGATTTATTCGAAAAATCAGCAGTAGAAGTGCCTACAACAATGGCTGAAGTAGTATCGGCAGCTAAAAAAATAACTGCAGACGGAGCGGGTAAATCTTACGGCATCATTTTTCCAGGCCAAAGTGGTCCTTGGGGAAGATGGTTAGAAGGTGCTGCTGAAATGAGCGGAGTTACCGTTTATGATTATGTAAATGGAAAATATGACTTTACAGGTTTAAAACCATTTGTTGAAGATGTAAGAGAAATGTTTGATAATAAAAGTACATTCCCTGGTACTGCATCTATGAAAATTGATCCAATACGAACTCAATTCGCTGAGGGAAATGTAGGTATTCACGCTAATGCATCTCAAGAAGTTGGTGTGTTAACAAAACAATTCCCTGCTAAAATGGAATGGGGCGTAGCAGAACTTCCAACCCTTGATGGTAAAGTAAAAGGTGCATTATCAATCACTCCACAATTTGGGTGGATGATGTCATCTAAGACAGAAAACAAGGAAGCGGCTATGAAAGTAATTGAATATTTTGGTTCTGAGAACTTCTTAAAAGGGTATTTAGAAGGCGGATATAGTTTACCAATTTCAAGTTATATGGATAAAATTGTAGATAAATCCAAGACTGGAAGATTAGCAGATTTCGCTTTAAAAGATTATGAATCAGTTTATCCTTTAAAACCGGAAGTAACTCCAGAAGGAAAAAACTATGCTGATGCAATATGGAGCGCATGCTTAACTGGTGGTCCAGACATAGATAAAACTATTGCTGAATTAAATAAGAATTATAATGATGCATTAGATAAAGCAGTTAAAATGGGGAAAGTACAAAGAATTAAAGTTAAAAATTATGACCCATTGCATCCAAGTAAAGGAACAATTGAATACTTAACTGAATAATTAATGTGTAAAAGTAAAATTAGATATGATTGATAACTTTATCTAAAATAAGAGAAAGCTGTTTTTGATTTGCTTGGCAATGAAAAACAGCTTTTTTCATAAAAAAGATTAAAGACACTACATAAAATTTTAAGGAGGCTATGAAATGAGTGAAAAAAATACAAAACATAAGTTGCTTTTTTCTGAGAGAGTAAAACAAAGCTATAATAGGGGCGATATTTCAGTATGGTTAATGATGTTTCCGGCAATTTTAATGTTAGTTGTAGTATCTGTTTACCCATTTATTTGGATTTTTAAATATGTGGCATATGATTATAATGGATTTGTGGCTTATTTTGTAGGATTTGATAATTTTAAAAGAGTACTTACTGATACTCAGTTTTGGGGTAGTGTAGTACATACTTTTGAATATGCAATTTTAAAATTGGTTTTTATATTACCACTTGCACTTGCAGCAGCGGTATTGTTGAGTCAGAAATTAAGAGGAAGCAGCTTGTTTCGAGGGATTTTTTTCTTGCCGACTGTAATCAGTGCTGCTATATATAGTATGATTTTTTATTTTATCTTCGCATCATATAACGGAGTTCTAAATGGAATGTTAAACGCAATAGGATTAATTGATTCACCAATTGATTGGCTTGGTAATCCGAAAATAGCAATGATTTCAGTTGTTATAGTTGCAATCTGGGGTGGATATGGTAACTATATGATTCTATTTATATCAGGATTAGCAGGTATTCCTGAGGATATATATGAGAGTTCTAAGATTGATGGTGCCAATGCAATTCAAACATTTTTCAAAATTACATTGCCAATGCTTGGACCTATGCTTAAAATTATTTTAATGCTTGCAATAACAACTTCCCTTAAGGATTATGAATCTATTTTAGTAATGACGGGTGGTGGGCCAAATGATAGAACACAGGTTATGTTTTCATATATTTACCAATTGACATTTGGCAGTGATGTTAATAGTTCAAGTGTTCAAATTGGTTATGGTGCAGTACTCAGTATCGTAGCAGCAATTATCATTGCTATTATTACAGTTATCTATTTAAAAATAAGTAAAAAATTAGATGATGTATACTAATTTTTTACACGTAGAATCACTAATCAATTTTAAAAAATGGAGGCTAATATTATGAGTAGCAAAAATACAGGTGCGGTAAAGTCTGTTGGTGTTAAGATTGGGATAGGTTGTATTTATATATTTTTGATTTCTGTCGTACTTTTGACTATATATCCTATAGTATATATAATTATGGGTTCGTTTAAAGATAATCAAGAATTATTACTTGGTGGGCTAAATATATTACCTAAGAAATTTGTTATATCTAATTATGTAAATGCATGGAATTTAGGAAACTTTGGACAATATACAATGAATAGTATTTTCATTAGCTTAAGTGTAATGATAATTACACTTTTAATTTCAAGTATGGCAGGCTATTGTTTTGATCGTAAAGACTTTTTTATGAAAAATTTTATATATGGACTAATGATTGCATTTATGTTTATAAATGTAGGTAGTATTTCTTTAAGACCATTGTTTGAACTAGCGGTTAAATTAAAATTAAACAATTCACTTTGGGGAGTTATTTTTATTTCAGCAGGTGCTTCACAGGCGGCTAATATTTTTTTAGTTAGAAGTTTTATGAAAACTATACCTAAGGAATTAGATGAATCAGCAAGAATTGATGGGTGTACTTTCTTTCAGATTTATTGGAAAGTTATACTTCCACTATTGAAACCAATATTGGCTACAATTGCATTGCTGTCATTCCGTTCTGCATGGAATGAATATATTTTACCTTTAGTATTTACAATGTCAAATGCTAAACTAAGACCATTAACAGTTGGCGTTGTCTCACTTCGTAATTCAGGTGATGGTGCCGCCGCATGGAATATTATGTTTGCAGGGTCAGCTATTTCAATTATTCCTATTGTTATCATTTACTGTTTAACTAGTAAACATTTTATGTCTGGGTTAACTGCAGGGGCTGTAAAAGGTTAATACATAACTGTTTTTTAATAATGAGCTCAATAAGAATTTCAGTATTAAGTACTAAGTAGTAAGTATGGTCATATAAAAGTTAATGAAAATAAAGGGGTATGTAAAAATATGAATTATGTAAAAGAACTTACATTAACAGAAAGCGGATTCATTTCAAATTACTTGATTTCAGGTCCAAGATTAGTAGAATTTAGAGATGATAAAACTCATACCGAGCAATTAAGGTATGAATCTTATCTGCGTTCTATTATTGCAGATAAATGTGATTTAATGCCATGTGAGAAAATTAAGCTTGGTTCTATTAGTAGCATAGGTATGGAATGGAAATATTATTATTCGCCCGGGAACTGGTTTGTTGATGTAAGCGATTTTTATTCTTTACTTAAGAAAATTGATTTGTTAGCAGCAGTAAATATTTGTGTAGAGGAAGATATTGAGGTGCCTGCATTTCTTTGGACCTATGGTGCAGTAGATATCTGGTTAAATACAGAACATATTTGCGTTGCCCAAGATCCGGTATACAAACCAATTACACAAAAACCTTTGATTTTAAAATTAAAAAAAGGAGAAAACCTTCTTTATATAAAAATGCAGAATCTTGGTGTGCGAGATACAAGAAATATTTTTGGCATACAACTGTTGGAGAATATAAATAAAATTACAATTTCATTACCTGATGCTGAGAATATCAAGCCATTTGTTAAATTAGATAGATGGTTATCAGATATTACGTTAAAAGATCATACTCTTAATTTTGACGGCGCAGCTCCATGCGATGTATATTTAATTTACGACAGCAATAATATTGACCTTACAAAGGTGGCAAAACGTTTTGAAGAAATCGATATTTCTGGTAAAACATCTGTAGAATTATCGCCTGGTGAAGCGCATATTATTGTACAAGGTATAATTAACGGGCAGAAATTGACAAGGAAAATTGAGCTACTGGAAGAAGTAAAACCTCAATATATGCAAGAAGACATTTCAGCTGAAAAAAATATGGAATTAATATATAATCGAATTGCAGATGTTGTTCAGATGGATCGTGGAGAAGATGTTGGGTTCTCTATGAATAACATCCTTGCAAGAACTTACTTGAATCGTGATTTGGGGACAGTTGATGAGGGACTATTTAATGAAACATTAAGTCACATAGAAAGTAGAATTGATTGTTCAGATTTCTTAATCTGTGGATTGATTAGATATATGAAAAATTATCATATGGAAGAAAAATTACAAAGTAGAGCAAAACAAGTAATATTAAATTATCGCTATTGGATGGATCAAAAGGGTTCTGATGGTATGTGTTTCTGGAGTGAAAATCATTCATTAATGTTTTATTCATCAGCAATGATTGTAGGTGAAATGTATCCAAATGAGAAATTTCCCCGTGCAGACAAAACTGGTAAAGAAATGATGGAAGATGGAAGAAATAAGGTAGAACAATGGATTACAGATATAGAAACTTATGGTTATGAAGAATTTTTAAGCGCAGGATATATGTGTGTCACCTTTGCAGCACTTTTAAATGTTGTAGATTTCTGCGATGATGAATTATCACAAAGAGCAAACAAATTAATAGATTATTTATTACAGGAGTTATCTTTGCATTCATTTAAAGGATCAGTTATTGCACCACAAGGAAGAGTATATCGTGATGTTATTTATCCATTTACACAAGGGGTGCAGGCATTAATGAATATGATTGACCCTACAGTTTCTTACTGCTTAAGTGAATGGTTAATATTTATGGCAACAAGTAAATATATAATACCAAAAGGTTTAATTAAACTTATGAATACTCCTGTGAATAAGGAATATTCAACAGGCAATGCGTTAATTAAACTTAATAAAACAAAAGATTATATTATGACTTCTGTACAGTCACCTAGAGAGGATAAGAATCCACATGTTTGGGATAATTTAAGCTTTAGTGAAGAGGTTGATACAACTACAAACTTATATATAAAATCTATTAATGAAAGATTCCATGGAACAACACGGTTTGAACCAGGTGTATATGGGTATCAACAGCATATGTGGTATGCCGCCCTTGATATTGATATTGTGATTTTTGCAAACCATCCAGGGGGAACTTTTGACGGAAGCTCAATGCGCCCTGGGTATTGGTATGGTAACGGTGTTATGCCAGCGGTTAAGCAACAAGATAATGTGATTGGTTCAGTTTATGTTATTCCTAAGAATTATCCAATTCATTTTACTCATTTACATTGGACAAAAGTTATGTTTAATCAAGTAATGAAAAATGGTAAGTGGCTACTAGGTGATAAAAAAGGATCATATGTAGGCGTTTGGTGCAGTGGAAATATGGAAGAAATAAATGATTTGATGTTTGATGCAGAATATAGAGTCTATGGAGATGAGGTAGCATATGTGTGCCATTGCAGTAGCAAGAAAGAATGTGGAAGTTTTGAAGAATTCAAAGTTCAATGTGAAGCTATTAATCCATTTTTTGATAAAAATACATTAACACTTACGATGTCTAATGATTTTTTACTACATTATGAGAAATGTGAGAACTTAACACAATTCATTTAAAAAGTAGGTATACGTATGATTATAGTGTGTAGTTTGACAAATAATATTGTGTTGATAAAATCTATCAAACTGTGTTAATAAAGAATTAGATGAATTAAGAAGAGGAGAAAGTTGAATGAATTTAGAGGACAAAATTAGAAAGTATATTGATGAGGACATTAGGTCCAAGGTCCAATCAGATGGTGGAGAGATAAAATTTATATCTCTAGATGATGATTTATTGACAGTGAAATTGCAAGGTGAGTGTTCTAGGTGCCCAGTAGCAAATGGATGTTTCTCTGATTGGTTTTTAAGTGAAATCCATAAAAAATTTGGTTATAATATAAAAATTAAAAAAATAATAGAAAAACCTTATTTTTGGGATTTGTAGAAGTAAGGTGTTTTTAAAGAGTAAAACTTAAAAAAAGAGGAGGAGGTTTATTATGGCACATGCCAAAGTAGTAAGAAGATCTATGGGGAAAAGTGAATGGATAAAACTTCGCTCTGCGTGGATTTCAAAACATGTAGTGAAAAAAGAGAAGGAAATTGAGAACTTTGAGGTAAAAGAAGGTCGTCAAATTGGAGAAATGGAGTATGAATTTTATGATGAAGAGTATCGATCTTTAAAAGCAGGAGAAATGATTTTTACTCCAGATGGCACTAGCTTTTTGAGAGTAAGTACATGTATACCTGATGAGTTTAAGGGCCAGGAGGTTTGGCTTGAGATAGAAACGGCTGCTGAAATGATTATAAAGGTTAATGGAAAATGGGCAGGTGGGATAGATCCAAATAGACACCGAGTATTAGTTAGTCCATATGCAGATAAACTAGGTCTCTTAAAAATAGAGATAGAAGGTTATAATAGATCAAAACCAGATGATGAACGTAATCCTGAGGCTAGTGCTTTAAGAGGATGCAGACAAGTATTTTCTGGTGGAAAACTTATTATAATCGACAGTGAGATAGAAGCTGCAATGTATGATGTGAATATTCTTGTTGAAACTATGGAATCAGAGCATATCCACGAGGATACACGAAACTTTATAATAGATGAACTTGATAAAGCCTTAAATTTATTGGAATACGAAGAATTAGATGAAGAGACATATTTAAAAGGTATTGTTAACCTTCGCAAATGCGTAAGAGAAAAGATATTTGAAAACAAGAATTTTAAAGGTAATGGAAAGGTAGCGCTTGTGGCACATTCACATTTAGATTTAGCCTACTACTGGAAAAGAGTGCACACTATACAAAAAAATGCGAGAACTTGTCTTATACAATTAAGATTAATGGATAAATATCCTGAGTTTAAATATTGTCATACGCAAGCGTACATATATGAGACATTAGAAAAGTATTACCCGGAAATATTCGAAGAAATGAAAGAAAGAATAAAAGAAGGACGATTTGAAATAGCTGGTGCTATGTATGTGGAACCAGATTGTAACATTCCAACTGCAGAAGCATTAGTACGTCAGTGTCTATATGGTCAAAATTATTTCCGTTCTCGTTTTGGAAAAACTATAGAGAATTGTTGGCTTCCAGATGTTTTTGGTAACTCATGGATTCTTCCACAAATACTAAAAAAATCTGGGGTTAAGTATTTTGTTTCAAACAAAATGTCTACTTGGAACGATACTAATCGTTTTCCTCATAATCATTTTCTTTGGAAAGGAATAGATGGTTCTAAAATATATGCTTGTGTTCCTCCAACGCATTTTATTACTTGGAATACGCCAGATCAAATAACTGAAAACTGGGAAAGTTTTCAAGACAAAGATTCTTGTGATGAAACTTTAAACATGTTTGGATATGGTGACGGAGGAAGTGGAGCCACAGAGCAGATGATAGAGTATGCTAGAAGAATGAACGATGTTCCGGGTGTGCCCGAGGTAAGGCATATTCGTGGTGATGAGTTTTTAAAGGAAAATCTTGAAGGAAATGAGGACCTTGAAGTATGGGATGGTGAATTATATCTTGAGATGCATAGGGGTACATTTACGACTAAAGGCATTTTGAAGAAACTGAATAGGGAACTTGAAATCTTGCTTAGAGATGCGGAATTATTATGTTCAATAGCTTCTATTAAAGGCTATGTTTATCCTAGGGGAAAATTAACGCAGGCGTGGAAAAAACTTCTTGTTAATCAGTTCCATGATATATTGCCTGGCACACATATACCACCAGTAACTAAAGATGCATTAAAAGATTATAGTGAAATACGTGAAAATGTTAATGCCATGATAAAAGAAGCGGTAGTCTTTTTAAAGATAGGAAATGTCAGTGGTGAGAATAGTAATAATAAATACAAACTACTAAATACTTTAAGTTGGAATTGTGGCGGAGCTATATTTATTAAAGGTGACTTTGAAAATAACAGTAGAGTAGATGATTTCCCTTCGCAAAACGGTAAATCTCGCGGAGAGGATGGAATATGGGTTGATATAGATGAAATAAAATCTTTAAGCTCTAAAACTGTAACTATCAAAGAAGATAAAGAAGTTGAAAATAAAGAAGAGTGGGTTAGTTTTGAAGAAAATGTTCTTAGTACACCATTTTATAAAGTGGTTTTTGAAGATGATGGTAGTATTAAAAGCCTTATTAGTAAAAAGGAATCTAGGGAAATAGTAGCGCGAAATGATGTTATAAACAAAATTAAGATATATAGAGATAATCCTGGTATGTATGATGCATGGGATATACTTCCGAATTATAAAGATAGAGAAGATAAATTAGAGCTCCTAGAAAAAATAAGAATGTTAACAAGTGGGGAAGTTTTCGTAAGTTTTATAATTAAACATAAAACGAACAATTCAACATGGAACCAGACAATAAGGTTCTTTAAAAATGATGCGAGAATTGAGTTTGAAAATGAGGTTGATTGGCAAGAAACTAATAGAATGGCTAAAGCTGAATTTAATTTAAACATACTTACGAGGTACGCTAAATGTGATACTAGTGCAGGGGCTATAACCCGTGAAACGCATAAGAATACTACTTGGCAACAAGCTAGATTTGAAGTATGTCACCATAAGTGGGCAGATTTATCAGAAGCCGATTTTGGCGTTTCTATTTTAAACGATGGGAAATATGGCATATCTTTTGATGAGAATAATATGGCATTAACTTTGTTAAGAAGCCCAATAAGACCAGATTTAAATTGTGATAAGGGTTTTCATAGATTTACTTATGCACTATTTCCACATAAGGGTTCACCTGAAGAAGCAGGTGTTAATGAAGTTGCATGGCAGTTTAATGTACCAGTAAAGGTATTTTCTACGGCTAATAGTGATGATACTACTTGGATGAAATTGTCACCAAACAATTTACATTTGCAATCTGTGAAGAAAAGTGAAGAATTGAAAATAGAAATTAAAGAAAACAAGGAAATACAAAATAGTTATATAATTAGGGTTGCTGAGCTTCATGGAAAAAGAGGCAAAGGTGATTTTAAAATGTTTAAATCAATAGTTACGGCTATGAAAGTTAACATGCTTGAAGATGATGAAGATCAGCAGGAAGGATTTAGTCTTCAAAACGGAGTTTTGAATTTTGAGTTTAAACCATATGAGATTATTTCTTTTCGTGTAGTTACAAAGACTTCATAACGTGTTCTCAACGTAATTAAAATGCAATGTACTCATTAGACAATGAAATGTAAGGAGGAGCAATGGCATATTATATAGGAATAGATTTAGGTGGTACCAATATTGTTGCAGGAGTTGTAGATGATGCATACAATATTCTTTTCAAGGAAAGTATAAAAACAGATTTGCCACGTTCGGCGGAGAAAATAATAGACTCCATTGTAGATGTAGTGCGAAAAACATTAGATTGTGCTCAATTGTCAATGGAAGATATATGCTGGATTGGAGTTGGAGTACCTGGTAGCGCAAATAAAGAAAGTGGGATTATTGAATATGCAAATAACCTCGAATTTCGTAATGTTCCACTAAAAAAAATGCTAGAGGAAAAATTGCATAATGAAGTTTATATAGAAAATGATGCTAATGCAGCGGCTTTTGGCGAATATTTGGTAGGGGCAGGAAGAGGATGTAACTCGCTAATTGCTCTTACGCTAGGTACTGGAATTGGTGGCGGAGTTGTACTTAATAGAAAAATTCTAACTGGATGTAATTATGCGGCAGCGGAAATTGGACATTTTGTTATAAAATATGATGGTATTGAGTGTAACTGTGGTAGAAGGGGATGTTTTGAGGCTTATGCTTCAGCAACTGCATTGATTAGAATGACTAAGGAGGCTATGCAAAGCAATGTCAATTCAGTTATGTGGAAAATCTGTCAAGAAGACATAGAAAAAGTTAATGGAAAAACAGTTTTTGATGCTATGCACATGGGGGATCAAGTTGCGATAGAAATCATTAAAGAATATTGTTACTACTTAGGCGTTGGTATTACTAATGTTATAAATGTCTTTCAACCGGAAATTTTATGTATAGGTGGTGGTATATCAGAGCAGGGAGACACTTTGATAAATCCAATAAAATCATACGTTGAAGCTCACCATTATTCGTTAAATGCCGTTAAACAAACAAAAATAGTGATTGCGGAATTAGGTAATGATGCAGGTATTATAGGGGCTGCAATGTTGGGTAAAGAACATCTTAAATAAATAATATCAGAGGGAATATTATTGCTGTATACTAAAATCAGCTAATCCATTATGAAATTCAATGGGTTAGCTGATTTTTTAACTTTAGGAAGTTCGTAAATTTTTCATATGTAGCAGTATAGGCCTGCCTAATTTTAAAAGGTCTACTGCAGAAAGTATTAAGGGTGGTCCATAATTATCTAAAAATTCGATTGCTTTGCTACTTTCTCCAAATGAGGGGTGCGCATATGCAAACTCTTGACTAAAAAACATTATTGCTATACTGTAGCCTATTATTTTATGATATTCGGTTAATCTAATATCTTTTAATTTGGCTTCAAAGATAAGATCGTTGACCTTATTAATTAATATATTTCTAGGGTAACTTAAGTTAATTGTTCTAATTATAATAAACTCCCTCCCATATATTTTTACCTTATTAGTTATATAGTACTATTAATACCGTAAAGTGTTACTATAACTTATAACAAATTGCGTATACTATATAAAATACTCAATATATACAGTGTAAGTTCTATATAGAAGTGAGAATAACTATGAATAAAGATAATTCAGAAGAAATAAAACATGATTAATTCATAAAATAACATACTCTTCACACAATTATTCGATACTTGTAATGCAATTTTATAGTATTATAAATATATAGTAATTAAATAAACTTTTTAATTGGAGTCCCCCTTTAATTAAATAAAATTTTAATGAAATAACTAGAGGGAACTGGCGTACTTGGCTGGTTCTCTTTCATTTTATAAGTAGATAGGTTTATATTCTTTATGGATATTGATTCGATAATAATTATTAAATAATAATTTATCTAAAAAGACTTGACGGTAGTACTAGTTAGTAGTATATTATAAATATGGATAAAGAAAAAAATACTTATGGAGAATTAATAGATATTAATTTAAAATCATTAATAGCGTTAAGTAGATGTACTCATAGTGTTCATAAACGAGAATACAAAACAATAAAGGAGGCAGGGCTTACAGTTTCTCAGTTTGCAGTACTCGAGGTGTTATATCATAAAGGAGATTTAAGAGTTAGTGAAATAATAGATAAAGTTCTTTCTACTGGTGGAAATATGACTGTTGTTATAGATAATTTAGTTAAAGAAAATTTGGTGAAGAGATGTATTGATTCAAAAGATAAACGAGTTAATTTAATAAGTATTACTAAAGAAGGAAGAGACATTATAAGAGAAATATTTCCTAGACATTTAGAAAATATAAACGAAATCTTTAGCGTTTTAACAACAGATGAAAAGAAAAATTTAGTAAGGTTACTTAAGAAATTATCAGGTGTATGAAAATGAGGAAATCAAAATAATATTAATAGCAAATTATTAATAGAAGAATTATCTTATAATTTATATTTAAATGATAAGGATACTTTAACTTCTATATGTAAATAATTAAAAAATAATAATTAAATAAATTGGAGGAATAATAATATGAAAAAAGATTTTTATACTGCTGTAGCAGACAGACGTTCGTTTTACGGGATTAGTAAAGAAAAGGTAACATCAGATGAGGTAATAAATGAAGTATTGCAGCAAGCAGTAAAGAATACACCATCGGCATTTAATTCACAAAGTGCAAGAGTAGTATTACTACTAGGAAAACATCATGATAAATTATGGGACATTACAAAGGAATCTTTAAGGAAAATAGTTCCGGCTGATAACTTTGGTGAGACTGAAGAGAAAATAAATTCATTTGGTAATGGATATGGCACGGTTTTATTCTTTGAAGACACTTCGGTTGTTGAAACATTACAAAGTCAATTTGCTCTTTACAAGGACAATTTTCCAGTTTGGTCACAGCAATCAAGTGGAATGCATCAATATGTTGTATGGACTGCTTTAGAAATTGAAGGGTTTGGTGCATCACTACAACATTACAACGAACTTATTGAAGAACAGGTTAAAAAAGAATGGAATGTGCCTGGCAACTGGAAACTTATATCACAAATGCCTTTCGGAAAACCAGTAGGTAAGCCAGATGAAAAACAGTTCCAATCATTAGAAGATCGTATTAAAGTATTTAAATAAAATTAGAAAAGTATATATTACTATTAATGCAGTCATTTCGCTAAGAACTACTAATTATATTTTTAATTAATCAGCTAAAAAACATAAACTCGCTGTCGCTCAAACATATGTTTTTCTTAACGCAGCTTAATTAAAAATATAATAAGAAGTTCTAAAGCTTATTCTAATGCATTATACGTAATATATACTTTTTCTTGCACAGAAATATAAAAACTCATAGTAAAAAAGTCACCTTTAAGAAGGTGGCTTTTTTGCTTATTTGGTATTTAATTTTAATTTTTCTTCAATAGGAATATCAGCAACGTCACTAGTAACATTGGATAGT
>Ga0209123_1002049_pt1 | contig 18051 bp, 16 predicted proteins | sample BarGraIncu00431A_FD_184500 | JGI IMG/M metagenome (GOLD analysis project Ga0209123, IMG submission 184500) | Arctic peat soil microbial communities from Barrow, Alaska, USA - Barrow Graham LP Incubations 004-31A (SPAdes) (version 2) | ecosystem: Environmental > Terrestrial > Soil > Wetlands >... | reverse complement strand
TCTTCGCTCCGCGGACCGCCTCCAGTGCAACTTTAGCCTTGATTTGGCAGTTGAAGGTCTTGCGGTTCTTCTCACTCATTGCCTGCTCCTTGTCTGGTCAGGCGACTATCTTAAACTATTGTCCTCAAATTGGGGACCACTATAGAGGTAGTAACTTAGCAATAATGCTCGACTTGAATTCCGCTGCGTATCTGGTGGCCATACCCTCTCTCATTTGCCCCACAGGTTAACACAAAAGTTCGAAGGAGATGCGACATCTATCCTGACACAGGGGGGTAGTGCTGGCGATCGAGTAGCACCTCCTGTGCTGTTGGCATAAATCCTCCCAATTGGTCAGCGTCGATCATTCCTCAAAACTGAGAATGCCGAGGACTTAGAATTAAGCTTCTATCCCCCCTATCACATGACCTTCGTCGTCGACATCCAATCCATTTGCTTCGAGATAACCCTGAATTTCGCCGGGCAGGTTTTGCTTCCAGGGCTTCGGTCGCTCAACCTTCGGATCAATCTCCTCTCCGGACTTTGCGAAGAATTCTTTGAGGTGACAATAAATTTCCGGGCGATCACCGATCAGATCTAAGACTACCCGGGTGGTGAGCTTCGGTGGTCGGTAAAGCTCTCTGACACCGGTGCCAGACAAAGGGCCGAGTTGCAAGTCTCTGGGCAGGCCCGGAAGATCCAGCGCGCCGACTGGGTCGAGCGCGAAGGAAATGTACTGTCTCGTATTCAGCTGATAAATCTCGGCATTCTCCACAAGGGCGGTTCGTATGGCTTTAGAAATTTCAGCGGAGAGGGGAGTGGGAACCACGATAAGGAGGTGGTGTGGTCCCCCCTCGAGGCTTATCACTGATCCTAGGGGACAGACATAACAATGTGCACGTGACAGTGCTAGATCTGCGATCAGCAGGGGTAGTAGACTTTTTAGATCAGTCGAGATGCGGGCAGAGACTTCGCTGCTTGCGCTTCGATACGGGCTGAGAGGCCGGAATATGCTCTGGAGGCCATCCCCCTCCTCGTCACCCCCGACTAAAGCCCTCCTTGTAACTGACAGTGCAAGAGCGTACGCCTCTAGCGTTTTTTTGCGTACCCCCTTTGTGCCGTCTTGAGATCCTTCGTGCCGAGCAATCACCCCCGGGTCCAACTTAGAGAAATTCAAAGAGATATTGGCCAGATCCTCCTGAGAGAGCCCTCTGAGAAGCCGAAATACCCGTATTTTAGCGCCAAAATTCACCGTCGGGCCCCTTGTTTGCCAAAAATAAATGCAATCTTGCAATTTAAATATTGACAATGCAAACTTGCATTTGGTATAAAGCGTACATCGTTATTAAAGTGAATCAAAACCGAGCATCAGTGCGCTGCATTTTGCAATATCAGGATGTCCTAGTCAACTTTTACTTGGAGGTGGCTTTCCTAGCATTATAGCTTCCGTGCGTTTACAGCGCAATCTGGAAAGTCGCCCAGTATGTAATCGGTTGCCCCTATTTTATGATCCAGTAATGGAGCGGAACCCTCTATTCAGCCATATGAGGACCCAGAGGGACCGGTTGATTCATTCATTGATCTGAACTAGCTAGTAGGGTCCTTGGTATTGTAATTAGTAATTATTTAGCGTGGCACTTACTGTCACCAGGATATAAACGTTCACAGATATATAACTCCTGTTCGGTAGAACCCTACTGAATATCGAAGAGTAGCAGAAGTATCAACAAAAATACTGTAATCAATGCCGAGGTGAAGTATGGGCAAGCGTCTTGTTACAATGTTTTGCGGTCATGAGACACTTGGGAACACTTTAGCGCAGCAATACTGCCATAAAACGTGTCTCGGTTACCATGGCAAGCGCAGCAAAAAGGCGAAACTCGCTCCTAAAAAACGCGTTATAACGAAGAAACCCTACATACCAAGCAGCAGCAGCCTGTGGGATCAAGCAAAATCGTGCCAGAGGGCTGATGGCTATACAATGCTTTATTTTCGGGATCCGGAATCTGGGCACAGGTATGACCGTTCCCAGCACACAGTAATATGGGAGCGCGCTTATGGGATACGGGTAGCAAAGAACAATTGTTTGCATCACTTGAACCAAATAAAAAACGACAATAGGCCTGAAAATTTAATATGCCTGCCCAAGAGCTTACATAAGAGCATGCATGCGCGTCTCGACAAACTTTCCAAAATGGAATTGCCACCTGTCAAATTCAATGTTGAACGCCATGCCATCATCCAGGAATTTATCGGTAAAGCAAGTGAACTTTTGGAAAGACAAATCATTTGGAAGGGGCTCCCTTCACAACAAGCATCAGAGGAGGTTGAGGATGAAGATTTTTAAACCGCTACACTTGGAGCACGTGCGCAGAAGTCTTAGGGACGGGAATGTAACTCTGAAAAAAATGGGGATATTGGTCCCTCCTTACGTGCCTCAGTGCGAGTACACGCAAATCCAGGAGAGCCGCATTCAGGACTGGGAATTTGGACGTCGGAGCGTTCCCGAGTATGTGTTCTATGCATATGCTGCGATAGCGATTGATGATTGGGCAGGTGACCGGCATGCGGCACCGGAGTCCAGCCATATGGAAATTGATTTTCGCTATGGGAGCATGTTCACCCCGGGTTTTGGAGAGCTGCTGAAGCTTGAGCATTTGGCAATGCAGTCTGTAGATCCTGTATTTTCGGTGATTCTTCCGAGCCTGGCGCTTCAGATCAAAAGTATGAAACAGTATTTCAAGGATGTTTTGGGCATTGATATGGAGAAAGTATGGGCCAATAGCTGTAGGAGCTTACCTCATAGTCAGTTTTGATTCCCCGCCCCTTGGGGCGATTGGTGTAAGTCCACCAGCGTTTACAGCTATGGACTATATCATTGCTACCCCGCTGCTTGCGGCGGGGTAGTTCATTTGGGCAATCATGTGAAAATAATATTTTGGCATCTGGTATGTAACTAGGTTTTAAAATCAGGAATACAATGATAATTTAAAAACTGCATGCACTAAATAAAAAATATGTAACTGTATAGCATCTATTAAACCAAATGTTGATAACAATGGTAGTAATGATCAGTATATGTGAGGTTATTATGATATTTGTAAATGACGAACATATTTGTTCAAAAGAGTTTATGAAGAGACTAAGCATAAAGCGAAGTAAGTTCTATTTGGTACTTTCATGTTTGATAGAAGGCGTAGATTATGCCCATGTTGGAAATGAGTACTATTTTTTCTGGTCTAAAAACCTACTTTTGAAGCTCACTAAGAGTTCCATAACGCGTTCGAAATCATCAATTTCCCAAGGTCCTCCCCAAAGGAGACCACGTATAAATGGGCTTTCTTGATTGATTGTGCAAAATGATGACAACAAGCAATTTACTGGTTCTTTCGTAAATAGTTGAAGGGTAGATCTAGCTGGAGAGGAGAAAGGATAGTTGCATCGGCTTTGACATTTTCTGTAGAGTTTTGTTTCCCGACAAAATCCGGAGAAAAGAGGTCAAACCCGATGCCCCTGCAGACTATCACGAACTTGCTCTAACTCCCAAACGTTATCGCGTCGGCATCCTCGACTGCCCCGACGGCCACCATCATTTTGTTGTATCACTCTCTGACAACAGCGAGTTGGTATGTTCCCATACCGATAGGCACGGTCAGTCAGTAGCAGTAGAATTTTTTTTGAGATGTAATGGTTTGATTGTACCAAATCACTACTGTAATCTAACTGACAATGTAAACAAATAACAAATGTATAATTTTTAGATGTACTGGTAATCATAATAAAATACCAGATCTGGTTTTTTTTCTCACTGTATGAAATAATAGCAAAAACCGTCTAAATCCAAGCCTGACACATGGCATGAAAAAAATATATTGATTTTTTAAAAACAGATGTTAGTATCTAAAATTAACGTGGCAGTGACGGTCACGTTTAATAAGTTTTAGATATTTAGATGGCAGGAATGAAATGGTTTTTCAGCGTCAAGTAGGATTCGGAGGCAGTGTCAGGGGAGTTTAGGTTCATCCTTTGCCACGGATTCGTTATTAGAGGCAAGTGGGGCAGTGATATTGGCACCGCAAGCGGGGGCATCGCCGACCCTGCGGCCAGACAGATCACCTGCTCCAGAGTCGGCTTACTTCTTCATCGGGGAACTGCTGACCAAATTCTTCTGGGGTCATATGGGTGCCCTTCTTTCAGAGGGGGCTATCATGGTGGTGTGACAGAATATGTCATTAGTACCCCAAACTTCGTTTGGGGGATAGTTTCGTATTAGCGTATTTATTTGGTAAGGGGGCGACATGGGAAAAAGATTAAGAGGAACGGGTAGCGTGGTGAGAAAGGCCGGATCGCCCTATTTGTACCTATCTTTCCGGTATTTCATCAAGACGGAGCAAGTACCAACCCCCATGTTAGATACTCCTGAAAATCGCGAAGCTTGCGAAAAATGGCTTGATGAGAATTGTGCGAAAATTAAAAACGGAACATTCCGTTGGGCCGTTGCTTTTCCAGATGCGAGTGATAAAAAGAAAAAGCATTTTGCCGCATTGGAGAATGCAGCGTATCCTCCTGACAAAAGTATAAAACAGGATGTTAGAGATGTAAGTTTTGAGAAAATTGTGGGGGATTGGAGGGAGAAGGTACTTTGCCTGAAAAATGATCAAAGAAAAATTGTAACAGGTTACCACGTTAACCATTATATTTTGCCAGTTTTTAAAGACATGACACTTGACGAAATTAAAACACATCATATAGAAAAGTTTAGGAGTGATTTAAAGCATGATAAGGAAAAGGGTTTGAGGTTTGGCAATCCGCTAGCCGATCATACTAAAAATGAAATAACTGGTGTCCTGTTTTCTATTTGGCAGCACGGCTGCGATGAAAACGGATGGGCAATACTCAACCCATTTAAGAACGTTTCGTCAAAACCCCCTTGCGACCAGCCCAAGGGCGTGCATTATACAGAACTACTTAACCCTGATTTCAAAAAGAAAAATCCTGATTGGGCATATACCGGTTCACAAATACCCTACAATCGACGTGTACTTAGATTTGAGGAGTGGGAAAAACTGCGCTCTGAATTGGATTGGGCAGAACCCGTTATCAAATTTTTTCTGCTAACAGGCACTATTTACTCGGAAGTTGCGGGCTTGCAATTGGACCAAGTCGATGACATCGAAGACAATGTCATCCATTTGCGGCAAGCATACCACTACCCCTCTGGAATAGTTGATCCCACACTTAAAACCCAAGCAAGAATCGGGGATATAGATATTACAGCCTCAATCAGAAAAGTACTTGATCAAGTTAAAGTATGCACTGAAAAGGATACGAATCCATTTGTCTTTACTTCTCCTAAGAATGACATACTTGACTACGGAAAGCTGAAAATCATGTGGGAAAAAGCAGTTCATAAGTCTGGCCTGCCTCATACAAATATGTATTGCTTGCGCCACAGTTTCATAGGGTGGGCACTGACAATCGGTGTTCCAATAATAAGAGTGGCAGCTTTGGCCAGACACTCGACACGCAAATTGGTTGATACGAAGTACGGCAAGTACGTCAAAGATCTCGAAAAAGATACAAATAAAATAGCGGCATTTTTTGGGAGTGATTTCCACAAAATAGGAACGAAATAAGGAAATATGTTCGTAACTAGCCGGTTAGATAGGCGTTATATTGGGCAGGCCAGCAACAAGCCCCCATTAATACAACAGCAGGATATCAACAAGTTGCCTAATTCCAGGGAGATACCAATCTACTGTTTTCCAGCACCGTCCATTTTCCTCCATAGAAGTGCGCTTTTTTCCATTCCATACAGGAAAGAAATCGGAAAGTTTATTAGCGTCGCAAAAAACAAATGGGATGTCGAATACCTGAATCGACGTTTTTTCAGACATTTATTTTTCCAAATGGAGGGCTCAAAGATGAGTGATGGAATAAGGTACCATTTCGGCCTGCATATAGCAGGAGTCCTCACCTGGCCGCAACCTGTATTCGACGGTTTTTTCGAAGGTAGGTTTACAAAACCGTCAGGAGACGGGATCTTGGAGACAGCTGAGATTAGAAAAATACTCGAGGGTGAGGTCGCTGCCGGACACGTTGTAATTCCATACGGAGAGATCTGCACCAACTGGGACTACAGGAAAGGGTGCCAAGGGCATAAGCCAATTTGATGAGCAACAGGAATTGTATACAAGAAGAAGGACAAGATTATGACCGGCCACGACTCTCTTCCCCCTCAGGCACTATCAGAAATGATAGGACAAGCCAAGATGCTGGTTGCTCTTACCGGGGCGGGGCTATCAACTTCAGCAGGAATCCCCGACTTTCGCGGTCCAAATGGGCTCTATGTTACGCGACGCTACGACCCTATCAGGGTTTTTGAAATTGACTGGTTTCGCCGTGCGCCACAAAACTTTTATGAGTTCGCTCGGGACTTCGCCACCATGGCGGAAATGATTCAACCCACCTTCAGCCACCGTTTTCTTCACCGGCTCGAGGCGAAAGGAGTGCTGGCAGGGATCGTGACACAGAATATAGACCTTTTGCACCAGAAAGCCGGTAGCGAAAAAGTGATCGAGTTGCACGGTTCCTTCCAATCCGCGACCTGTCTTGGGTGTGGTCAACGCTTTCTTGACCTTACCTACTCCTGGTGGCTAGAGATCATGGATAATAGCCTCAAAAAGCCAATTGCCCAATGTGCATGTGGAAGTCTATTAAAGCCGGATATCGTTTTTTTTGGGGAACAGGTACGCCAGTATGACGAAGCCGAAGCGCTCATCAGGAACTGCGACCTACTCCTTGTTCTGGGATCGTCATTGAATGTGACGCCGGCATCACAACTGCCCTACGAGACTAGAGCTCCGACGGTGATTATAAACCGGGGGGAGATCATACTGGGCGCGGGGGAGAACCGTTTCAAGGTGGACGCAGATCTCGATTGGTACCTGAGGAAGGTAGCGGAACATTTAGGGCCCGACTGATGGGGGTGAGGCCTCGCGTGTCGGCTGAACCGAAGCTTTAACCTCCGCCAGCCACAATCACGCGTGCTGTGAAATGGATAAACTCCTGGATCGGCATATTATAGACTCTTGGGAATGGAATCTCAAAATTTCCAGGCATACCATGATATGCCTCGATTTAAAAAGTCCGCTTGCATGGCAAATTTGAAGGCCACATTTCTGGCAGTATTCCTGTATCTCGTAAAAATCACCCGACAGCACAATTTACTGTCACTCAGTTCGCGTAAATCCGGCCTCAATATTTACCCCCTTATTACCATACATAATTGGTGTTATGCATGGTAATTTTCGGAAAAAACTGTTATAAGAATTTTGTCACGAAAAGTTGTGACTGAATCCGTTCCGGAGGTATTTTGGAAATTTTGCCGCAGGTGCAACTCGAGCCGACCGATCTGATGCTCGGCCAGAGCACCGACGTCATCAAAGCGGCGGCGGAATGGTTCCGGTTGGACGTTGCCAACGGCGACGCACGAGAGGACACCATCAAGACCTATCTCTCTCAGGTCAGGCAATGGTTCACCTGGTGCCAGGATCATGGGGTGGCGCCGGCCAGCGCGCAGGCGGACGATTTAAAAAAATTCCGAGGGTCCCTGGTCGACCGCGGAGCGAAGCATTCGACCATTTCGCTCAAGCTGACGACGATTCGAAGATTCTACCAGGCGGCGGTCGACCGGCGACTCCTCGCGGAAAATCCGGTCGCCGGGATCAAGGCCCCCCGGGACCGCTCGGCCTACGAAAAGACCAAGCACCTCTCAGCCGGCGAGGCCGAACTGCTGTTCCGGGCCATCCCCGACAACGGTCTCAGGTCCCTGCGCGACCGCGCCATGCTGATGCTGATGACAGTCGAGGGGCTGCGCCGGGTCGAAATCGTGAGGATGAACGTCTGCGACCTGGTGCACATGATCGATCCAGCCGAGGCCAAGATTCTGGTGCACGGCAAGGGCAAGGACAGTTATATTTATCCACGGGAGGACACCATCGCCATGATCGGCGATTATCTGGACGCCCGCGGGAAAATGCCGGCGGACGGCGAGGGCGAGGAGCCGCTCTTCGCCTCGATCGACAAGGGGAACACGCCCAGGCGCCGACTCTCGAGGATCGGTCTGAACGGGATTGTGGATAAGTATTTCGTGACGGTGGGCGTGAAACGCGAGGGGGTGAGCTGCCATGCCCTGCGCCATACCTGCGGGCACCTGATCTACCGGGAGACCAAGGATTTGCGGGTCGTCCAGGAGGTGCTGCGGCATTCCAGCCCGGCGACGGCGGCGAAGTACTCGGACGTGGACTCCAAAATGAACCGGCATACCAAGAATATCAGTATAAAAATAGGCAGATAGGGTTTTGGGTTTCCGTTTTGGTAGCGAGTATGCTTACCCCTTGTGTAGTTGGTCAGAACGGCACTGTTAGTCTGCCTGACGCAAGGCAAAGGGTAGGTTACCCTTGTTTATGCAAAAATGTTATGCTATAGAAATACAAACATTTTTACTTAATAGACTTTCAGTAGGGGCTTTCCCTGTCGTCGTTTTTTATCTCCCTCACAAGTACCTCCGGTCCTGCACTTGCGATTATCTGCGCCTTGGGAAGCGGAATAGGCGTGGCAGAGAGGATTACATTGAATTTAAGACAGGAGTGAGAAAGTCGGCCTCTGATTGGTCACTTTTACATTGAGTATGCAACTAATTTACTTTCGCAGTCGGAACATAAATATATCATATTTAACTCGTGCATTTAAAAATGGCCCAGAAAAAGAACTTGTCGAAGAATATGTCGCAATAATAGAAAGAAAAATAAAATTAAATAAAAGGTACGGTTTTGGTATATTCATTGAGCCAAAATTGGATGTTGGTTTTCCTGATGTAGTTATAGTCAAGTACTCTAGGCGTATCATGTCAAAGTGGGTGCCTAAAAGAATGCAACTCGACCTTGCGGCACTCAAAGTCCTGAGTCATCTTTTCTATGCCGGATCATTGTCTAGCGACAGGATTACATCTGATCTCGGCTTCGATGCCCTGGCACTCACACCGAGGCTAAAACAATTACAAGACGCCAAGCTTATTTACAAAAAAGGTCAGGTTTATACAGCATACCCTTTCAAAAATAGCTTTGCTGTTAGGGAGGTTGTCGCTGTAGAGGCAAAAATCTCGAATATACTCGGTGCTATTGGTCAGGCGTCAAATAATAAATGGTTTGCTACCTCTTCGTTTATTTTAACACCCAGTATTAAACCTACTCACAGGGTCACATCTCAGTGTGAAAAGCTCGGACTCGGAATTATCGGGTTAAAACAACATAGCCTGATAGAAGTCTTGCCGCCACGACCACACGATTTGCCTAAATCCTATATATCTTTGTTGCTGAATGAGTGGATTGGCCGAAAAATCATCGAGGGACTTGGGGTGTAATAATGTCGATGCCAACAGAAGCAGAGATTACTTCCGCAATTCCAACGATCAAAGATTTGAATTTATTAAAAACCTGTGGCCAGAAGTCAGTTTACCTCGCGGACGATCAACGTTTTGGCACCGCGGTACTCAAGATAATCATCAATCAAGCTGCTAATGAACGGACCAAACGAGAAATTGAAGTTGCTGTCGCTGGCAAAATTCCATTTGTTCCTGAAATATATGCTCATGGTGAAATTGCCTATTCATCAGGTAAGAATTATTATCTCATCGAACGATACGTAGACGGGTCCTCCCTTGAAGACTTTTATATTTCAGGAAAAAGGTTTTCGTTTCCAGAATGCGCACTCCTTCTAGAAACACTATTATTTCTCGCAGTTGAGTGCGAGAAAATACATCTCGTCCATCGAGATCTGAAGCCAGGTAACATCATTTTTGATTCCCATGGTAAGTTTTGGATTATCGATTTTGGAATAGCACGGCACCTCGATCTTCCTTCCATTACAGGCTCTGCAGATGCATTTGGTCCTCACACCGCAGGGTATGCACCACCAGAACAATTTCGCAACCTAAAGAATGATGTCGATATTCGGGCGGACCTTTTTTCGATCGGGGTTGTGTTGTATGAGGCTTTAACCGGAAGCAACCCCTTCCGGGATGGTGCTAGGTCTGCGCTTGAGGTGCTTTACCGAACGGAAAAAATCGTTCCGGCACCGCCCATCATTGACGAAGACACAAGCGGATTGCTAGCTCAGTTTGTAGTTGTTTTAATGAGTCGATTTATTTCACGCAGGCCCAAGACCGCTGTGGAAGCGCAAAACTGGTATCTGTCCCTGAAACCAACTCTCAAAATGTGAGGTCGCCGATATGCAGCTGTTCCTTCAGTTAGGCCATGGGATGATGACGCATTGCAAAGAGCTAATAAAGCGATGGGGCGGCGGTACGGTGATATTAAGTCCTCGGGATTTGTCGTTGGCGCAAATAACGGAACTTTCTGCAGAAATCAAGAAGCTTGGAGGAGATGTTTGCATAGATCCGCAGTTTTACGACCCGCGAGCGAACCATCACCGCCTAACTCACCACGACTTTTGGCCCAGTTCTTACGAAACCAATTCTTTCCTTGAGGAGGGGATCAATGAGCTTCTAGCATCGCTTGGAGCAATGAACTCCGCTGCAGGCACAGCATTTTACATCATACCTGGACTCTTATATGAACACGGAAAAGATGAATGGATTTTTGCCCAAGACATAATTGTTAAGAAGGCATCGAAGATTTTTGAGGGTAAAGAACTCTTTGCCACAATTGCCCTATCCTCAGAAGTTATCAATGATGAAGCCACTCTCGAGCAGATTTTGGAGGTTGCCGAAACTTGGCCTGTTGACGGTTATTATATTGTGCCTGAACATCCTTCGTCTCAGTATTTAGTTGAGAATCCTATTTGGCTCTCCAATCTCCTCACCTTCCTTGCTGGGCTCAAATTGCTTAACAAGAAGGTAATAGTTGGTTATGCGAATCATCAATTATTGATTGCCGGATTAGCAAACGTTGACGCCATTGCATCAGGGATTTGGATGAATGTTCGTTCATTTTCTACTAAAAAGTTTAGTGAGGCAGAGGAAGGGGCAACAAGCAGACGTGCGACATGGTATTACTGCCCGCATACTTTTTCAGAGTACAAAATACCTTTTTTGGATCTTGCACATCGTTCAGGGATTCTAAACCAGTTAAGGCCCATCAACGGGATGGCAAATGAATACAGTGCACCACTGTTTTCAGGCGCCATCCCTTCGTCAGTTGCCTATACAGAAACCAAGGCTTTTAGGCACTATCTTGATTCGTTGTGGAAACAAGCCTCAGCCTCCAAAATGGCATCTTTTAATGATTCTGTAAATGCCTATTCAATGAGGCTAAAAAGTGCCGATGACTTCCTATCTGTTTTTCACAGCCACGGCGTGCGCGGTCAAGGTCGAGATTTTTCTTCTTTCGTTGACACGAATAAAGCCGCCATTAGTCAACTGATTAAGTCACGAGGGCTTGCTCTTTCGATGTCCTGGAAATAAGAATGTATTGTTATGCAACAAATATCGGGAAAAAACGCCTCCGTAATGAGGACGCCATCGTAGTAGATGAAGTTAACAAAGTCCTTGTACTTGCTGATGGTATGGGTGGACATAGTTGCGGTGATGTTGCTAGTAACTTAGCCATAACTGTTGCTTTTACATCAATCCTTCAAGGGCTATCCCTTATTCGTCGGGCTAGTGACGAAAGTGTGATAGAAGTACTTATAAATGCAGCCTTTACAGCCAACAATTCAATTATCTCAAGGGCTACAGATAATCCAGAGTGTGTTGGGATGGGCACGACTTTGGTGGAGGCTGTTATCATTAAGAATAAGCTGTATCTTTGCAACATCGGCGATTCAAAATGTTTTATTGTTCGTAGTAAAGTAGTCCAACTGACGGAAGATCATACTGTTGCTAACCTTTTGAAAAGGAGTGGGACATCCCCCTTTAACATACCCGAGAATGCCAAACATGCATTAACTCAGGCAATCGGACTTAATGAAATTCTTTTCCCAGCTACTAGGATTATGCCTCTCAAAAAAAATGATTTGTTGCTTTATTGCACCGATGGGCTAACAGACATGGTGCGTACCGAGCATATAGCCGAAATCCTTCATCGGCCTACCCGTATAGAGGAAAAGGTCCAACAATTAATTGATGCTGCAAATCATGCTGGGGGCATGGACAATATCACAACTGCAATTTATCAGCACACTTAATTCACCCTACCCCCGCTAATCACGGACTTCTCACTTTATAATATACCGTTTAACCACATGCCTAAGTTCCCGGGTTAGCTTGGCTGCCCGGAGAGTTCAGTTTGGGGAAGCAGCGGAGCAAGAATTCGGATCGATCTCAGGCCCAGCGAAAAATCCAAGGTTCGAATTATTACAGTGTGCAGAGGTGACCCATAGGATGGTTTCACTCATGTCTGACTCCGTTTCTTTACGGATGCCCACTGCTCTTCTTTCTGCGCATATTTTTCTGCAACCTGCTTGATTGCCATACAGTATTCCGGTAAAAACCCATTACTGTTAGGCTCCATGATACTCTCCGCAAGTTTACGAGCTTGTTTTGCACTAATTTGCCGAACCCCTCGGCGCTTGATACCATACGTCCGCAATTCCCGCTCCCGCAACTCCACAAGCACACCATTATTCAGATTAAGAGCGACAATGGTTTTCTCGGCCTCGGCGTCACCATTATCGGATTTCACCGATCCGTCATAATTATACAGAAAACGTTTTTCGCACGATCCGTGAAGTGGCGATACAAAATTGTTGTCGGCCACGTCGTAAGAGTCTTTAAATAGTGCGCCGTACCCTGGATTTATCTGTCCTTGGGCAGGAAAACAAGCTAGCAAATTATTGTAATCGACTTCAAGGGGTTGCGTCTCCTGCTTTTTTTTCGTAATAGTTCTGGGCTTGATATGTTCAATATGACAGTCGGCAGTCGTGGCAAGACGTTTCATCGTATATGCACATAAGTGACACTGTTCTTTCAGCAATGCCTCTTTTACAGCAACCGTTGGAAATGTGCTGCCATGACCGTAAAAAAGATTTTCCGGTGTTTTTTTGTTTTCTCGTTTCCAATCACGCAGTTCTTTAGGTTCAGGACTTTTGCGGATATGTCTCATTCACCGATCCTTGTATATCGCTCTATCAGGGCACTCGCTTCGGCCAAATCTGGATGGTCGCCTCCAAGAGAACGTCTAGCACTCTGAACCCTATCTTTTGCCTCTTCAAAACGATCATCCTCAATTAATTCAAAAATATCTTCAATAGTCTTTCGAATGACAGCGTCTTGGTCTTCTGAATCCAGGATATGACGAAGAATCCAGTTGGAATCCATACCGTATGATTGTGGTATTAATACAGGCCTATGGTTTTTCAATAGTATAATTTCTTTGGGATGAACTTCACCTATTATCTGGGGTGAGTGCGTTGCAGCAAAAAATTGCACCAATGGAAAGGTCCGGCGTAAGTCTGAAACTACACGACGCTGCCAGGACGGGTGCAAATGTTCGTCAAGTTCATCAATAAGGACAATGCCGGGAGTCTTTTCTAGAGCCTCCCTTCCCAAATTAGGGTTTAGTTGTGAGATTTTATAAGCAAGATCTCCGACAAGAGCAATAATATTTTTGTAACCATCACTTAAATAATTAAACGGGACAATTTCTCCGTTTTTCATATTTATCATTAAATTACCATGTTTTACGCTGTATCTGACTCTAATTCCTTTGGGAAGACAAGCCTGAATTGCTGACAACACCATCCTTAAGGAGGAGGATTTTTCTTCTTCATCTATTTCTATACGACGTTCATGGCGCATCCATCGCAATAAATCACGAGGGTTACATCTGTCGTCAACGCTGTAGTGATATCCCGTAAATCTTTGGGAAAAATATTCAACGTCGTTATCATCGTCAATTTCTGAAGCAAAATCCTGGGGAGCAACTCTTCTAATCTTGTATTTTTCAATAATACTCCTTGTATCTCTCGGTTCAGTCCACAAACGACCGGCCCCGTAAAATGAGATGACAGGGAGAACCACTTCTTCACCTTTCATAACTTTGGATTCAAATTTTTCAGCGACATCCTTAATCCTAGTAGCTCTTCTTTGTGTTGTCCGTCCGCCTGGTCCATCTAATGTCCGCTCCCAACTTATAGTATTCCCTTCGATAGATCCAAGAGCTGCAACTGAAACAGGGAACTGTGGCTGGCTAAGAAATTTTTTATCAAGATATTTTATAACTCTTCGGATGTCATTATCTTGAATATTGCGCGAGTCATACCCTTTTATGCCGAGAAACCAACTCCCCATTGCCACCGCCAGCGCATTTAACATCGCGGTTTTTCCGACACCATTTTCACCTACAATCAGGTTAAAGTTCGGTGAAAATGAAAACTCCATATCTTCATAGCATCTAAAATTAGTTACACGTAAATGGTCAATGCGCATAGCAAACCTCCTTGCAGGAGTTTGATTTTTATCTTCCCCAGCGCTGCCACTGCAATCTCCGAGCTTCATATTGAAGTGATTGACGTTTGCGTGGTGGGGCATTGCAGGTGAAATAATTACCTTTAATACTACATCCCTATCGTTTCTACAATCGGAAACAACGGGTCGCAAGAGGCGGAGCTATGAAGGTGCTGTGAGCGCGACTGACATGGACTCCCCTCACTTGCCAAATCCGCACAACTATTTACCAATAGAGCTCGCTTAACCGATGTGATTATGCCCGAGTTTACCGGTCCAGATGTGTACCAGCACCTGGTCAGACGTGATCCTGAGTTGAAGGCTCTTTCATGTCCGGATACACGGAGAAAATCGAAGATTCCGGCGAGCTGGTCGGGCCCAAAAACCACTTCATCCAGAAGCCCTTCTCAGTGAACGATCTGGCGGCGAAGATACAGCAATTCATAGGTAGCGGACAACGGCACAAAGTCAGCGGAGTTGCGCTTCTGTGAGGGATGTGGTGCTGAATTCCAGGTGGATCTAACCCCGTATGGTTATTATCTGTCTTGCTGAGTTTCCGTATCTAGGTTTTTGTCACATTAACTTCAATGTAATTCTTTCCTATTTTTGTCGCAACTTCATGTATAACGTGCTTGAAATAGCACAAAGATCGGCAACTTTATTGGCTGTATCAAATGATACTAACTTAATTACACCAGGAGCATTGATATTCATTTGTTTAAAACCTAGAGAATTAGCTAAAGTGATAAAATTTAATGCTGGACGGTTATTTGTTAACTCAAACAAAACATTATCGTCGTATGCAAAGACTTTGTTCAAATAATATTCCCATCTATCGCGAGAGACCTTGCTTAATTCTTGCCCGGCAATTGCTGCGGCCGCATTGGAAATGCCATATTTGTTACCGATAAATACAATAATAAACGCTTGCATACAATCGGCAAAGGCTGCACTTGGAATAGTTGTCCCAAGATTTGCCAGCTGTCTAGTCGGTTCGACCTCGTTATAAAAATTATTGAAACCGAAATGTGCGGCAATAACAGCCTGAGCAGCTCTTTTGTAAGTCAGTGATCTTACATTTTCATGTACATAGTCGAAGCCCTTCACCTTTAATAATGCTTGTTTAACGCTTGAAACAGCTGGTGAGTTTCCGAGTGAGGAAAGTTCAGTATAAAGTGTCCCCACAGACCACCGATCAGGTTCCGGAATGTTAGTCCAGATTAGTTGCAGCAAAAGATTAAGATTAGATAAAGCATGCTCCATCATCGCACCTTTTTCATTTCTGATCGAGGCCAGTAAAACCCGCAAGGTAGTCCTTTGAAAAAATGGCGGCGATACAGAAAGTTGTAGCACCTGGGCATCGGCAGACTGTAACGTTTCAGACGTCAGACGGTTCCTGAGGTTCGAAAAATCTATGGGAACACCAAAATTCTCCTCTGCAAGAATGTATTTGACGGTATTATGCGCTAATGTAGCAGCGTCAGACGGTATAAGCCGTTCATCATCTTGATGTGCCTCTTGACTGTTTAGATGTGAAAGCAGCTCAAAACCTTGCCTCAACCTAAGAGCGCCAGTGGAGTTAACTATTCCCAATATTTCTGCCAACTTAATAGCATCATAGTCTGTAAGCACATTTTCAGAATTTGAGTATTCATCAATATCTCTACGGTCCAACATCTCGCCTACGAACCTCATCCCTAATGCAGCGATTGTCGATTTGAGTCGAGACATTGCTCTACGCCAAAGGAATTCTGAACCAATTTCGAAATGACCAGATTGAAAAGCGGTTACCAACTGCATTTTTTCATGGTCTTTCAAGGCAACAGCATGGTGCACAATCTGCTCAATATTACCTGAAGCAGGCACCGTTACTGATCCTTTATGCGGCTCCCAAGGAAGCGGCAGGCTCTTATTCTCATCCATTGTGTTTCTCCCAAAAATCAATTCGCCCATCGTGCGACCTGAAGAATGATGCTTCCGTGAGCCCAGAGGATTTTAATGCAGTGAAAGCCCTTGTCCTAGCTCCCCCAGATTCGTCAGGAGAAACCCCGGCTGTGTCACGGAGAAATACATTAAATGCAATAACCTTTCCCGTTGTAGTAAATACCGAGATGCCATCATGTGACACCATTCCTTTCACGACGAGAGCGTACTCACGTAGGATCGACGATGCTTGTCGTGTCTGGGTTTCAAGTGCCTCCGACAGTTTTTGGACGATATCCACTGACGTTGGTAAATAAGCGCCATCGGGGTAATTCAATTTAAATGCAGCCAATGCTTCAGGAAGGTCGGCAACTACAGCAATAATTGACCCATGACCCTCTTTAAAGGAGTCCTCTAATAACCTGGAAAAAAATGATAGCGCCTGGCCTTGGAGGCTTGAGTCTACAGAAGAAGTAATAACTGTTGCAAGAGCCTCTATCTCAGAAGTTAAACCTTTGTATTTTTTCCCCAGAGAGAGCGAAATCCTTAATTCTGCTTTAATCCCTGTTATTTCGACGACTTTTGACCCGACAGCACGAACGTACGCCATCGGAGGTACATCTTCTTTTATCCCCATGTCGCCGACAAGTTGCCTGTGTAACGATGCACTTAGCTCAGACACCTCCGACGAAACCAAGCCATAGCTAATTTTTCCTCCCAGGATCTCAAGGAAAATGGACCAGCTACCTTTTGCAAGTGGAGCACATCGTTTCAACGCCTTCTTGAAGGTTTTTTCCGTCAAATCATCTATGTCTATCGTTATAAGTTGATTATTAGGGAGAGATGCAAGTGCCTTTTTTAAAGAGGTTGTCAGAAAAACCTCTGGGTAAAGTCGCTGACCCTCTTCTGTATAGCCGTCAATACTATCTAGTAGGTGCAAAAGGCCTTTTTGTGTTACTTCACAAGGTGGAAATCCTTCATGATAAAGGAAATTACCAATCCACTGGGTCACGTTCTCCCCGAGATCTTTTTCTACACTCTGTAACGTCATATTTCTCTCTGGGGCATCTTTCGCAAAAAAATGGGGACTGACTCGATCCCAGTATTTTGAATAGTTCCGACCCAAAGGAAGCATCGGACCATCTCAATATTTATCAAAAGAACTTTCTTTCGTCTGGGAGCGCTTCTAAGCACAGGCGCCGCAAACAACGTATTAGAGAATGGTATCAAATAAGCTTCCAAAATACCTCCAAGACATCGTTAAGTCAAGTATTTGTCGATTTTATTACAAGTTTAACTCGGCATCGGAAGCCTGGCATATCCCACTCCTTAATGTGATATCGGTAAATTATGGATGTCAGGTAAATCTATTCCGACGATGAAAAGGGGCAAATTCGGAATTTGATACTCGCCCTATCGCTGGGCACGGCCTAGCGATAGGGCGGAAAACTGGCCGGACGGCAGATCATTAGGCTTATTATTTGGGTTTTGATAGGTTATTATCAAAACATCTAAACCGTAGTGACAGGAAACAGTAATTTTTGAAATCATCGGCTATCCGCCTCAAAAATCCATTGGGCTGATTGCTTGCGGCACAGGACCGTGAAGCATTGCCCGATGGCATCGGCAGTTGAACGTTTAGGCCGGAACCCGTACGCATTCGGGTCCGCCAGAGTTTCCGC
>Ga0209123_1002048_pt1 | contig 18053 bp, 11 predicted proteins | sample BarGraIncu00431A_FD_184500 | JGI IMG/M metagenome (GOLD analysis project Ga0209123, IMG submission 184500) | Arctic peat soil microbial communities from Barrow, Alaska, USA - Barrow Graham LP Incubations 004-31A (SPAdes) (version 2) | ecosystem: Environmental > Terrestrial > Soil > Wetlands >... | reverse complement strand
CAATCCGCGCCCATTTCCGGTCAAGCGTCAGTCCGGCCTTGCCGAGATACTTCGGGATTTCGCCGAACATGCTCGGCGGCGTGGCCATGTAAAAGATGCGCTGGGCTTTGGTACCCCATTGTTTTTCAAGTTTCGTACAAGCGTTATCCAGGGCAGTATATGTTGGAAGTTTTTTGAAATCGCCCTGCTGGTAGGTAATCCGCTTCGCAATCTCTGTCCATTCGCTACTTTGAATCTTACCCTGGCGCGAGAACTTCTTGATGCCGTCGTGGAGCCGCTGGCGAAACTTTTCATCGCTCATTTCAACGCGATCCACCGCTATGACCGCAAAATCGGCAGGCATGCTGCGGTCATGGGACAGGTCAAACAAGGCCGGTACGAGTTTTCGCCAGGTCAGGTCACCCGCGCCACCAAAAATAATGAACACGGTCGGTTCTAGTTGGTCATTCGATTCCCTGGTCATCACATGCTCTCCCATTCGGTATGAAAGGTGCCCTTGGCGTCGATGCGCTCATAGGTGTGCGCGCCGAAATAATCGCGCTGGGCCTGGATGAGATTGGCTGGCAGCCAGGCGCTGCGATAACCGTCGAGATAACCAAGCGAGGCCATCAGCCCCGGTACCGGCACCCCTGACCCGGCCGCCTGGCACACCATCAGGCGCAAATCCTCCTGATGTTCCATTACCTGGTGCGACAGATTGGGATCAAGCAGCAGGTTCGGCAGATCGGGCCTGGCACGGAACGCGGCGCAAACCTTCTCCAGCAGGGCGGCCCGGATGATGCAGCCACCACGCCAAATCCGCGCCACGGCTTCAAGGTCGAGATGATATTGGTACTTTTCCGAAGCTACCGCCAAAAGCGCCATGCCCTGGGCATAGGTGATGACCACCCCGGTGAAAAGCGCTCGGTCCAGTTGCGCGAGGAAGGTAATGCGGTCGCCGACCAAGAGTCGCGTGGGGCGCGGGTACATCGCGCCGGCCTGCTCGCGTTCCTCTCCGAAGGTCGATAAATCACGCATCGAAACCGCCATGTCTATAGTCGGGATCGGCACCTGCAGTTCCATTGCGCTTTGTGAGGTCCACATGCCGGTGCCTTTCTGCCTGGCCACGTCGAGGATTTCGTCAATCAGCCGCTTGCCGGTCCTCTCGTCCTGTCTGGAGAAAATACGCCCGGTGATCTCAACGAGATAGCCATTGAGCTCACCCTTATTCCAGGAGCTGTACACCTCCTGCAGTTCGTCGTCGTTCAGGCCGAGGCCGCGTCTCATCAGGTCGTAGGTCTCCGCGAGAAGCTGCATCACCCCATACTCGATGCCGTTATGGACCATCTTGACGAAATGCCCGGCAGATCCCGGTCCCAGCCAGGTCACACAAGGTGCGTCGCCGACCTTGGCAGCCGCGGCCTCCATGATGAGCCGGACCCGTTCGTAGGCTTCTTTCGGCCCGCCGGGCATGATGCTCGGCCCGTGACGAGCGCCTTCTTCGCCACCAGACACCCCCACGCCAAGGAAATGAATGCCATTTGCCGCCAGACGGCTGGCTCGCAGCTCGGTATCTTTGAAGTAGGAGTTGCCGGCATCGATGATAAGGTCGCCCTGGTCCAGGAGCGGCAACAAATCCTTAATAACTGAGTCCACGGGAGCGCCGGCAGGCACGAGCAGCATGACTGCACGCGGACTGCGCAACAAGGCAATGAACGCCTTGATTTCTTCTGCGCCATGAGCGTCGCGCTGTTCGGCTTCCTGGTACAGGGCCGCGACCTTAGCCGAGTCCTTGTCATAGCCTGCCACGCTGATGCCGTGGTCGGCCATGTTCAGCAATAAATTGCGCCCCATGACGCCCAAGCCGATCATGCCGATTTCGCACTGCTGCTTTTTACTTGTCATGGTTTTCTCCCGAGAGCTGTTTGCGGAATGTTTCCAGTTCCAGCCGACGTTTCGCGGTGGTCTTGGGATACGCCATCTTAAGCTCATTAAGCGCATCGAGGACAATTTGTGAAACTACCAACCTGGCATTCTCTTTATCATCAGCGGGAACGACGTACCAGGGCGCATGCGCGGTGGTTGTTTCTTTAAGACAAGCCTCATAAGCCTTCATGTAATGCTTCCAGTATTTCCTCTCCTGAATATCAGAGTCGCTGAATTTCCAGTTCTTCTCCGGCTCATCTATACGCTCAAGAAATCTTTTCCTCTGCGTGTCCTCCGACAGATGAAGGAAAAACTTGATGATCCGGGTGCCGTTGCGGTGGAGATGTTCCTCCAAGTCGACTATGGAACGATACCGCCCATCCCAGATGGTCTTCTCGTCGATTAACTCATCCGGAAGCCCTTGGCTATGGAGAATCTCTGGATGCACGCGAAGGACGAGCACCTCCTCATAGTAGGAACGATTGAAGATGCCGATCCGTCCGCGTTCGGGCAAACAGCGGGTCGTGCGCCAAAGAAAATCGTGCTTCAGTTCTTCGACACTCGGCTGTTTGAAACTGAAAACCTCACACCCTTGCGGATTGACCCCGGACATGACGTGTCGAATGGCACCGTCCTTGCCTGCGGCGTCCATTCCATGGAAAATCAACAGCAATGCATAATGGTTGGACGCGTAATGCAGGCGTTGCAGGGAACTCAACTCCTCAACGTGTTCTACAAGGAGCTTTTGATACTGCTTTTTCGACTTGCAATAAGGCTTCACGATCGTCGGCCATTCTTTGAGATTAACCTTCTCTCCGGGTTGGACACGGAAATCCTTTGATTTGATTTTCATCGTCGCTCCTTCGGCTATGCCTGCGGCGTAGTTCGCGTCTGATTATTTATGGGTTTGATCTTTTGGAATCTCATCCTTTGCCTTCGTGCGCTGCGCCTCCTCCCATTTCTGAACAGCTAGAACATCCTCGCGCCCGAGTTCCTCGTAAAGTTCATGGACCCGCTTGACCATTCCCGGCGTCAAATCGGACGCTGTCTCCGTTTTGACTTCAGGTTCAGCTTTGGGTTCAGGTTCGGCCTTGGCTTCAGGTTCAGCCTTGGCTTCAGGTTCAGCCTTGGCTTCAGGTTCAGCTTTGGCTTCAGGTTCAGCTTTGGCTTCAGGTTCGGCCTTGGCTTCAGGTTCGGCCTTGGCTTCAGGTTCAGCCTTGGCTTCAGGTTCAGCCTTGGCTTCAGGTTCAGCCTTGGCTGCAGGTTCGGCCTTGGCTTCAGGATGAGATTCTGCCTTAGCGTCAGGCTTAGATTCGGCTTTGCCGGGGTCAAAAATCCGATACGCCAGCAGTTTAACGCGGTCGTTCACGAGGAACCACACTAGCGCATATCCCCACACGAACCCGGCCCAGCCCCAGCCAAGCGGGGTCATGAACAGTCCATAGACCGCAATCAACGTCGCCACGATTTGGGTGCCGAGCACCGCGATCCATAAAATCTTTGCCGGGCGGATGGACCATAACGGACCACGCGTGCGCGTGAGGAAGATCGTCAGATGTCCCGCCACCGATAACTTCAAATACATAAGCGTCTGAATGTGTGCACGGTCGAGATGAAATACGCGCTCACCGAGATAAAACAGTCCAAAGGCAGACACTACCCCGATAACTCCCAGCACCGTGGAGATCCCCAGCACCATGCGCATGTTCCATTCTTCGGGCTTGTCCTTGTAATGAACATTGTCATAGGCAATAGACAGGATGGCGCCGTCGTTAAGTAACGCCAGCATCACGATCATCACCGCGGTCACGGGATAGAAGTTAAATACCAGGATTGACAGGGTCATGAACAACAGCACGCGCAGAGTCTCGGTGATACGGTAGATCGCGTAGCTGTTCATCCGCTGGAAAATTCTCCGGCTCTCCTTGATCGCATCAATAATCACTGACAGGCCGGGGGTCATCAGCACAATGGCCGCCGCCGCACGTGCCGCATCCGTTGCGCCCGAGACGGCGATGCCGCAGTCAGCTTTTTTCAGCGCGGGAGCGTCGTTCACTCCGTCGCCTGTCATGCCGACGATGTGGCCGCGTTGTTGCAAGACATCCACGATGTGGAACTTATGCTCAGGGAACACTTGGGCGAAACCATCGGCCTTCTCGATGGACTCAGCCACCTCTGTGGTCTCTTTCTTCTTCGAGTCGCCCAAACTTGCGGCATCAAGGATGTTTGTACCCATGTCCAACTTTTTGGCGGTTTCCTGGGCTATAGCCAGTGCATCCCCCGTAACCATCTTGACCTTTACGCCCATCGCCAGCGCCGTTGCAATGGTGGTCTTGGCATCTTCCCGTGGCGGATCGAAGAGAGGCAACACACCAATAAGCTGCCATTTTCCGTCGTCCTCGGCCCTGGCCACGCCTAACGAACGAAAGCCGCGCTCCGCAAATCCCTTGACCGCCTTATCGACGGCGGGCTTCACTTGCTCGGCATTGGCCGACAACGCCAGAATCACCTGCGGCGCGCCCTTGGTCACCTTGAACGTCTTTCCATCTTTGTCCTTGACCGTTGCTTCGGTACGCTTATGCACTGCATCAAATGGCTGAAAATGGACCGCCTGGTAGCCTTTCAATACCTCTTTATCCTTCAGCCCCCCTAAGACGGCCATATCAATCGTGTCGTTATTTTCCGCACGCGACGCCAACGCCGCGTTGAGGATGACTTGTTCGGCGGGGACATTGTTCACGCTGAACGGATCGCCCAGCGTCAGTTTGTTCTGGGTCAGGGTGCCGGTCTTGTCCGCGCATAGCACATCAACACCCGCTAATTCCTCGATGGCCACCAACCGGCTCACAATCGCCTCTTTTTTGGCTAGCAGGCGCGCACCTACCGCCATCGTCACCGACAAAACCGTCGGCATCGCCACGGGAATTGCGGCCACGGTCAACACCAATGCGAACTGCAGCGTAGTGAGGATCGCGTCGCCGCGATAGATTGCAAAACCAATTATCACCGCAACCAAAACTACCGCCAAGATAATAAGGTAATTGCCAATTTTCAAAACTGCCTTCTGAAAATGACTGACTGTGTGTGCCTCCTGCACCAGTTGCGCTGTCTTGCCGAAGTAGGTTTTCTCGCCCGTGGCATAGACCATAGCGCCGATTTCACCCTGGCGGATGATCGAACCAGAGAACACCGCGTCGCCCGATTTGCGCTCGGCGGGCAACGACTCGCCGGTCAACGCGGATTGATCCACTTCCACCGGGTCGCCGTCAAGCAGTCGTGCATCTGCCGGCACGATGTCGCCCAGCCGCATGCGGATGACATCGCCCGGCACCAACTCACGCGCCGGCGGGTTGATCCACTTCCCATCTCGTTTCACCCTGGCCTTGACCGCCAGTTTGGCTTTCAGGGCCTCGATGGCGTTGCTCGCTTCATGTTCCTCCCAGAAGCCGACTACCGCGTTGGCCACCAGCAAAAGGAGGATGATGAAAAAATCCGGCCAATGCCCGACCACGCCCGAGAGAATCACAGCTATCTCGATCATCCACGGGATGGGTCCCCAAAAATAGGAGAGGAACTTCAGGAAAAGATTTGTCTTCTTTTCGGTAAGTTCATTCGGCCCATATTGCGCCAGACGCTTTGCGGCCTCGGCTTGACTGAGGCCGTCCGGCGACGATCCCAATTTTTTCGCCACTTCCGCCAGGGGCAGTGATTTCAGATCGTCCTTCGCCTCGGATTTCGATCCAGGCTTCGATTCAGGAGCCTTTGACTTGTCGTCATTGGGTATCATAATGAGTCTCCTTTCTTTGCAATGGCGTAGCTGTCATCAGTTGCGGATCGTTCCCTGTGCTGCAATCGAACCTGTGGCTGTGGCCTTTCCTTTAAGAATCCATTCAAAGACAACCCCGATGAGGGCACCAATAACTGGTCCGATGATATAGATCCACGTGGAAGTCAGATCGCCGCGAACAAAGTCAGGTGCAAAGGAACGAATCGGGTTCATTGAGGCTCCACTTATCGGGGCAGCCCAGAGCCCCGCGAGGGCAATGTACCCACCTACGGCAATAGCACCGTTAGTCCCGATGTTGCGAGCTCCCGATGCCGTACCGAGAATTGTATTTACCAGTCCTGCCGTCAAAACAATTTCGATGGCAAGTGCAGTGAGGTTTTTAACTTCTTTTCCTGGCACAGTCGCCCCCAAATCGCCGATTGTACCAAATAAGGTTTTGAGAATAAACGCAGCCGCAATACCGCCAATTATCTGAGCAAAGATATATCCGGGCACGCGACGCCAAGGGAAATTTTTGCGCAATGCAAAGGCTAAAGTAACAGCTGGATTCAAATGGGCTCCGCTCACTGTGCCCATGAAGTAAATGATCGCCATAACCATGAGTCCGGGAGCAACCACGGCCATTCCTAAGGTGACGGCACCATTGCTTTTTACCGCAACCACATTGGCACCAGTCGCCACCATGACGAGCAAGAAGGTACCCCAGGCTTCAGCAAAAATACGTCGCCACTCGTGAGAATTATCTAGAAAATTCGGCGATATTTGTGGGTGGAGCATTCGCACGTCTAATCCTGATTTGGAGTTCGTCTTGTGAGATGCCTTCACATCTCTTTCCCCTTCCATATAGGCTGTCTCCTTTTCCACCGGTTTTTTAGAAGTTCCAGCCACAAAGTCTACCATTAAATGGCGGCAGTTAACCTGCAGGACCTTTCAAAAGGGGCACAGAGCCATCTCGGCTTGGGCTATCCCAGCATGGCATATCGCTCGCCTGGGGTTGGCTTGATTCATCCTGTTAACAGCGCACTTGGTGGAGCTACGGTTTCGTCCCGATCCTCAGGCGAAGGTCCGAACCGTGATCCGGACCCCGCTTGATACCTGACGCAGGAAAACCCAACTCCTTGATCAGATAGTACTTGAGGGAAGCGATGTCGCGATTTTGGACATCGTTTCTCCGCGCCGTGCGTGGCGCGGTAATCACGACAAGCGGCGCATGGCCGTTTCCGACAAACTGCTTTAGAACCTCGAGAGCTTTGCGGCTCACGTCATCCAGCTTTCCGTCTTTCCCAAAGCCCATGGGGGGCAAAAATGGCACGGTGTCCAGTTTCAATTCTAGCGGTCCACCCAGCTTCTTCTCTAATGCCATCTTCATCCAGCGCTGTTCCTCTTCGGAAAAGGGAAAATCCCGCGCAACAGTCATGAGTGCGGTGGTCTGTGCCTCTTGAACGGAAAAGCGGATGCCGCACTGCATTATGGGATACGGCAAAAGAAATGGCTGCGCCTCTGTGCACCCTTCCTTGATGCGTCCGATTACCTTTTCACGCAGAGTAGCCAGGGATTCCGGTTGTGGGACCGCAACCGCAGTGAGTGGGGGGCTGGAAACAGGATATTGAGGCTCGACACCCCCTGTCTTGACTTTCACCTGCTCCAAGTCGAGTTGAACCGGTCTTTTCATTGCAGCTTTCAGATCGTTTTCGATCCGCTTCGCAGTTGAAGCGTTATAGTAACTGACTGTGTTGACATACGCCGCTACGGTAAGCGCGTCGCTCCCCTGCTTAAAAGTAAAACCGGTCATCCGAGAATGGTCCTTTTTATCCAGGTGACTTTTCAAGGCCTGTCCAATGCGGTTGTGAAGGTTGACTTTCCTGATTTCCGTAACCAGCGTATAGACGAGCGGTATGGATATCAATACCAGCACGGCCGCCAGAATCTGGACCCGTCTTCGCACCGGATATCGTGCCTCTTCCACCATGCTCGGCCGAAACCTGAATATGTGGAAGACGATGACGGAACTGATGATGATGGCAACCAGGTTGGTAAAAAATAGAAAAAACCCGCCCAGAGCTATGGCAGTTTGGCCAGTGCCGATCCCGTAACCGACCACACTAAGTGGCGGAATGACCGCCGTGGCGACGGCGACTCCGGTGGTGACAAACAGGTAATTCACCCTGGTGCATAGGGCATAAGCACCCGCTGCACCGGCGAAGGCAGCAATCAGGAGATCGTAGATGTTGGGGCGGGTCCGTGAAATGATCTCCTGGGTCGGTTCCTTGAGAGGCGAAATAAATGTGAAGAAAGCAGCGACCAGTACCGAAAGGATGATGCTAACGACAATGACCTTCAGGACCTTCCTGGCCAGCCGCAGATCTCCCATGCTGAATGAGAGGCCTGCCGTGAAAATCGGTCCCATCAGAGGCGAAATAAGCATGGCACCGATTACCACCGCCACGCTGTTTACGAGCAGTCCCAATAACGCCACCAGACAGGAGAACGTAATCATCAGCAGGTAGCCGCTCGACAGGTCGGCACGCCCGGTCAGTTCTTTGATGACGCCGTTATGGTCAATACGCGAAATTGCGGTTTCAACCGATGCCGCAAGATTATGGAAAAACATTTTCAGATATGCGCTCAAAACCAATACCTCATTATTGAAAGCACTTATATTGAGGCGTCCCCATTCCGACTGCCTGGATTAAACCGCTTTGCCAGTTTCCCCAGTGTGAGCCCCTGAACGAGGATGGAAAACACCACGACGATGTAGGTCATGGCCAGGATGGTGTCGCGTGCCGGCCCTTGGGGGATGGACAGCGCCAGAGCAACCGAAATGCCGCCGCGCAGGCCGCCCCAAGTAAGAAGACTGACCACGCCGGGACTGAAACTGCGAAAGGGGCGCAAGATGCTCACCGAAGCGGACGCACTTGCCCAACGGGCCAGAAGAGCAATGCCGACCGCAGCAGCCCCGGCCGCCAGATAGCCCCAGGATAAATCCATGACCTGGACCTCCAGGCCGATCAGCATGAACAGAATGGCGTTTAGGATCTCGTCGATCAGCTCCCAGAAGGAGTCCAGGTGCTCACGCGTCGCATCCGACATGGCGAATGCGCGGCCGTGGTTGCCCACCAAAAGTCCCGACGCCACCATGGCAAGCGGCCCGGAGGTATGCAGCCGGTCCGCCAGAGCATAGCCCCCCATAACCAGCGCGAGGGTTATGATCACTTCCAGCTGATAATCATCGACTCGTTTGAGCATCTGGAAGGCCAGGAATCCGATTGCCAAACCAAAGGCCATGCCACCGACCGCCTCCTGCAGAAAAAGCTGTATGACCCGCCCAGCCGTAACCTCGCCCCCTCCTACGGACAGTTCCAGAATTATCATGAAGACCACGACGCCGATACCGTCGTTGAAGAGAGACTCACCTGCAATAACGGTTTCCAGGGTCTTCGGAACACCGGAGGTTTTCAGGATGGCAATTACTGCAACGGGGTCGGTCGGTGAGATCAGGGCGCCGAAGAGCAAGCAATGGATAAAGCTCCCCGGCATGCCGAGTGCCCCGAGCATCAGCCAGGTCAGCCCTCCGACGATGAAGGTTGATACGATCACCCCAAGGGTGGAGAGCAGGAGAATGACCCATTTCTGCCGGGCAAGGTCGTTTATCCTGAGTTGCAGCGCCCCGGCAAAGAGGAGGAAGGCGAGCATGCCGTGTAGCAGGGTTTTGTTGAAATCTATGTGCGAGACGATGTGCTCAGCGTGCGGTTGAGGTGCACTGACACCGAATGCGCCCATACCGGCGATGCCGAGCGATACCACCAGGGACACCCCCATCACACCGATGGTAGTCGGCAGTTTGAGGGTGCGGTAGTTGATGTAGCTGAATAGCGCCGTAAGCACCATCAGAATGGTCGTTATGTCAAAAATGCCCATGCTGCAACCTTTCAGTATGTCGGAGGAGCGTCACCTAGAAGACTCAGCCCCTCGCTGTGTGAGTAAACTCCTGCGCATTTATTTGGGAAGGCTCCACTTCCAGTTGCGAATCTCCGGCATATCCTGGCCGTGCTTGTCGATGTACTGCTTGTGCTCGATCAACTTATCCTTGAGTTGCTGCTTCAGGTAGATCCCCTTTTCGCCGGTCTGCGGCAGCCGGTCGATGGTGTCCATGACGAGGTGGAAACGGTCCAGGTCGTTCAGCACCGTCATGTCGAAGGGCGTGGTGATGGTCCCTTCTTCCTTGTAGCCGCGGACGTGGATGTTGTCGTGGTTGGTGCGGCGGTACGTCAAGCGGTGGATCAACCACGGGTAGGCATGGAAGGCGAAGATGACCGGCTTGTCCCTGGTGAACAGCTCGTCGAAATCCATGTCGCTCAAGCCGTGTGGGTGCTCGCTCTGCGGCTGCAGCTTCATGAGGTCGACGACGTTGACTACCCGTATTTTCAACTCGGGCAGATGTTCGCGCATGATGGATACGGCGGCGAGGGTCTCCAGGGTGGGCACGTCGCCACAGCAGACCATGACCACGTCGGGTGCTACGGCCTGGTCGTTGCTGGCCCACTGCCAGATGCCAACCCCCTCGGTGCAGTGCTTGACGGCCTCGTCCATCGACAGCCACTGCGGCGCCGGATGCTTGCCCGCGATCACGACGTTGACATAATGACGACTGCGCAGGCAATGATCCATCACCGACAACAGGCAATTGGCGTCCGGCGGCAGATACACGCGCACAATCTCTGCCTTTTTATTGACAACTACGTCGATGAAACCGGGGTCCTGGTGTGTGAAGCCGTTGTGATCCTGCCTCCAGACGTGGGACGCCAAAAGGTAGTTGAGCGAGGCGATCTTGCGCCTCCAAGGCAGCTGCGCCGTGACCTTCAACCATTTGGCGTGCTGGTTGAACATCGAATCGACTATGTGAATGAATGCCTCGTAGCAATTGAAAAGCCCGTGCCGCCCAGTGAGGAGATAGCCCTCCAGCCAGCCTTGGCACTGGTGTTCGCTGAGCATTTCCATCACCCGGCCGGCGGGGGCTAGAAATTCGTCGTTCGGTACGGTTGCCGCGTCCCATTGGCGTTTAGTTACCTCGAAGAGGGCCTCAAGGCCGTTGGAGATCGTCTCGTCAGGGCCAAAGACCCTGAAATTTCGCTGCTCGCGATTGAGCTTAGCCACGTCGCGCAGAAAAGGCCCGAGTTGATGCGTGTCACCTATGCCGCTCACCCCCGGCCTGGGAACGTCGACCGCGTAGTCGCGGAAATCCGGCATGCGCAGGTCGCGCAGCAGTCCGCCTCCGTTGGCATGAGGGTTGGCGCCCATGCGCCGTTCTCCCTTTGGCGCCAGCTCGGCCAGTTCCGGCTTAAGGCGGCCCTGTTCATCGAAGAGTTCCTCCGGTCGGTAGCTCTTGAGCCAGTCTTCCAAGAGCTTTAGGTGCTCGGGATGGGTGGCCGGGTCGGAGATCGGAACCTGGTGCGCCCGGAAGGTGCCTTCGATCTGCTGCCCATCGACCACCTCTGGCCCCGTCCACCCCTTGGGCGACCTGAGGACGATCATGGGCCATCGCGGCCGCGTGGTGTCGCTGTTGTTACGCGCATTGCTCTGGATGCGCCGAATATCCTCGACGGCCTTGTCCAGAATCTCAGCCATGAGCTGGTGCATCGGCATCGGATCGTCGCCCTCGACAAAATATGGCGTCCAGCCGTAGCCGCGGAGCAACTGTTCCAATTCTTCGGGCTCAATGCGCGCCAGAATGGTCGGGTTGCTGATCTTGTATCCGTTGAGATGCAGTATCGGCAGCACCGCGCCGTCGCTGACCGGATCGAGGAACTTGTTGGAATGCCAAGCGGTGGCCAACGGTCCCGTCTCCGCCTCTCCATCGCCGACAACGCAGGCGACTACGAGATCCGGATTGTCGAACACCGCCCCGAAAGAATGGCTGAGCGAATAGCCCAACTCGCCCCCCTCGTGGATCGAGCCCGGGCACTCCGGCGATGCATGGCTGGGTATTCCACCTGGGAAGGAAAACTGGACAAAGAGCTTGCGAAGTCCGGCCTCGTCCTGGCTGATGTCGGGATAGATCTCGCTGTAGGTGCCCTCAAGATAGGTATTGCCCACGACGGCCGGCCCGCCGTGCCCAGGGCCGGAAACGTAGATCATGTCGAGGTCGTATTTGTTGATTACCCGGTTCAGGTGCAGGTAAATGAAGTTCTGCCCGGGAGTCGTGCCCCAGTGCCCCAGTAACATACGTTTCACATCGGCAAGTGCCAGCGGCCGCTTCAGCAGCGGATTGTCGTAAAGATAGATCTGGCCGACCGACAGATAGTTGGCGGCGCGCCAGTAGGCGTCCATCTTTTGGAGCAATTCCGGTGCAAGAGGGTTTTTCTTCATGGCTCGATTCTCCTTTTCAATTTCCGAACTCAGTTACCTGTTCACAGTTTCATTTTTCGCAGCCTCAGGGCGTTGCTGATGACTGAGACTGAACTGAGGCTCATCGCGGCACCGGCGATGATCGGGCTGAGCAGCAAGCCGAAGAACGGATACAGCACCCCCGCCGCCACTGGAATACCCAAGGCGTTGTAGAGAAAGGCGAAGAACAGGTTCTGCCTGATGTTTCGCATGGTGGCGCGACTTAGGTGGATCGCCTTGGCAATGCCGCGCAGGTCGCCTTGCACGAGGGTGACTCCCGCGCTTTGCATGGCAACGTCGGTGCCGGTGCCCATGGCAATGCCGACTTCAGCCTCGCTTAAGGCTGGTGCGTCATTAATGCCGTCTCCGGCCATCGCTACGTGCTTACCTGCCTCGCGCAGCTTTTTGACGTGGGCGATCTTCCCGGCCGGTTCGATCTCCGCTTCCACCGCATCAATTCCAAGTTGCCTGGCCACAGCGGCAGCGGTTAGTCGATTGTCACCGGTCAGCATGACAATTTCCAATCCGAGAGCGTGGAGGTCGCGGATGGCTTCGGCGGTGGTGGATTTGATCGGGTCAGCGACGGCAAGGATTCCCGCCGGCTTGCCATCAATGGCGACAAACACCGCGGTCTTCCCCTCTTCCTGAAGCTTCACGGCCGAAGCCTCGAGCGGTTCCAGACCGAGAATCTTTTCGTCACGCAGGAAATCCGGTTTGCCGATCAGCACCGAATGGCCGGCGACGCTGCCGAGAACGCCGCCCGCCGTCACTGAACGAAAGTCTTTCACGATCTCAAAAGCGATGCCTTGCTCCTTCGCCCCCTTCACAATCGCTGCGGCGAGCGGATGTTCGCTCGCCTGCTCAAGGGAGGCGGCGAGACCCAGAAACTCCTTCTCGTCCATACCCACGACGGGCAGGATATCCACGAGCTTGGGTCTCCCCTCGGTGAGAGTGCCCGTCTTGTCTATTACGAGCGTTGTGACCTTCTCCAACAGTTCCAGCGCCTCGGCATTTTTCACCAGGACTCCTTCCTGCGCGCCGCGTCCGACCCCGACCATGATGGACATTGGCGTAGCCAGGCCAAGTGCGCAGGGACAGGCGATGATGAGGACCGCCACGGCGTTTACGATGGCGTGGGCGAGTTTTGGCTCCGGCCCAAAGAATATCCAGAGGGCGAAGGTCAGCATGGAGACGGCCAGCACCACCGGCACGAAGATGCCCGCGACCTTGTCGGCGAGACCCTGTATCGGTGCGCGGCTGCGCTGGGCTTCGGAGACCATGTTCACGATCTGCCCTAGCAGCGTGTCGCTGCCGACCCGCTCGGCGCGCATGACGAAACTGCCGGAGCCATTGACGGTGCCGCCCGTAACCTTGTCACCGACGCTCTTCTCCACCGGCAGCGGCTCGCCGGTGACCATCGACTCTTCCACGCTGGAGTGACCTTCGACCACCTCACCATCAACTGGGACCTTGTCACCCGGGACCACTCGCAGCCAGTCGCCTACTTTTATCTGGTCAAGCGGAACTTCATGATCGCCCCCTGCGGCTACTTGCCGGGCTGTGGGCGGTGCCAGGTTTAACAGTGCCTTAATGGCGCTGCCCGTGCGGTTGCGGGCACGGAGTTCGAGCACCTGGCCGAGGAGTACCAGCACGGTGACCATCGCGGCGGCCTCAAAGTAAATGGCCACTTTGCCCCCGTGCTGCATGGTGGCAGGGAACAGCCCGGGCATGGCCATCGCCACAGCGCTAAAGACGAAGGCCGCGCCGACGCCGATGGCAATCAGCGTGAACATGTTCAAGTGGCGCGTGACGACCGAGCGCCAGCCACGCGAGAAGAACGGCCAGCCGGCCCACAGGACCACCGGTGTGCTGAGCGCGAATTGCACCCATCGAGAGAGGTCGCTATCCGCCCAGGGCTGCCTGGCCAGTGCAGGGATCAGGTGCGTCATCGCCAGGATAAACACCGGCAAGGCCAGCGCGCTACCGATCCAGAAGCGCCTCGTCATGTCGCGCAGTTCTGTGTTTTCCCCCTCATCCGCGCCGGCAGTCACCGTCTTTGGTTCCAATGCCATGCCGCACTTAGGGCAAGCGCCGGGATGATCCTGCTGCACTTCGGGATGCATCGGACAGGTGTAAATAGGTTTGGGGACAGAAGGTCCTGCTTTCGCCGATGCATGGATAGCGGACTCGGGCGTCGGGGCTGAGTTTGCGGCCACCGGCGCCGACTGGAACTTCCGACGGCAGCCGTCGCTGCAAAAGTAGAAGTGCTGTCCGTCACGCTCGGCATGAAGCGCGGATGATTCGTCCACCGTCATGCCGCAGATGGGGTCGCGGGCCATATTGGTTCCTTTCGATTGCTCTAACGGTTTCACATCTGAAATCCGGACAATCGTGAGCATTCATGACAAGGCCTGAACCATAGGCGTTCAATGGCTGGTCAATCAGCGCGATACCGCCTCCCTCACGATTTCAAGATTATTTCTTGGACACCTTGATAATCGTGACAACCAGTAGTACCACCACCAATGCGCCGATCACCGTCCATAGCCACGTCCCACCGGCCATCCAGCCACCCATCGATCCACTCATCCATCCGTCTGTATGATTCATCATAAATAGTCCTTTCACTTTTTTGACTCAACGAGAATGCTTCTTGAATTCCTGTTCATTGACCCAGTATCCTTGGCGATTGTAATGTCGATGTAATCTGTCCTCGTAATCCCGAGTCAACAGTGAATCATCGGTATATTCAGGCGACTGTTTGATGGTTTCGCGGGTAAGATTGATGAATACTTTGCGCTCGCTCCAACTAACCCTTTCGATCCATTGCGGTGAAACCAGGACCTTTTTTCCCAGCCACCAGTTCCGCGTATTGATGATCAGATAACGAATCGCCCAGGTCTCGACATCGATAACAAGATCCTCGACGTGACCAATCCCTCCGTCTTCCGCCTGGATGAGATAATCACCCACCTCATAAGTGCTGCGCAAATGGGGATCCCACTTTTTCTCACTTTGGGCGGAGCCTCTCCATTTTGCAGGGTCACGCTCTATGAACGGCGAATCCCCCCAAATATATGGGCCGGTTGAGTACATCGGCCATCCAAAATACCCGCTGTAGTCTTCCTCAATTTGCCGCGAGACGGGCTTGTCACTATCCAAGGACGGACTGCCCTCAATCTGTTTTTTTGTCAAATTAATGCTGATGCTTTCCTTTTCTTTTGTCACCTCGACCAGTGCATATGGGGAGATCAATACCTGCCTATCCGTAAGCCAGTCTCCCGTGTCGGCAACCAGATATCGAACCGTCCAGTGCTGGTCATCAAAGTAGAATTCTTTGACCTCCCCTATTTCTCCATCAAGGCTGTTCAATTTGTAGCCCGTTAGTGTTTTGGCTTTGATTAGCATAAGTTGTCTCCTTTGTTTTTGAGTAATCGATCAGGTAATGGGCACCCAGATACACCCGGCTAAAGCTGACCAGCAGTGCCATGACGAACACGCCGAGGACTTCCCTAACTCGCCATCGCCCCGTTTCCCATGCGATGTTTGCACTGACGTATCCGGCTAATGTCCCATCTCCTCAGGTGCTCCTCCGGTATGGCAATCGGTGCAGGAATAATCGCGCCAGGCGCCGCCGACATTTTCCGGATGTCGGAACTCCAAGCTTTCACCAACCCGGGCGACCTCCAACCCTTTTCCCGGAATACCCTGGATAACGATGTCGTGACACAAGGTACAGTCCCGGCGGATTACTTCCCCCTTGTCGCTCGTGTGGCTGCCATTGTGGCAGCGGAAGCAGCCACTAGAATAGAGATGGCCGATATTGTCCGGATAGGCCTGCCATCTTACCTTCATATATGGAAAAATGTTTTGCGCGAACTCTCCCTGTACTCCCACCACTCCTTTTTCTATCAGCACGCGCTGACGGGCAAACAGGTCCGGGTATTTCAGCTGATAGAACGAGGTGATCCCGGCGCGAATCCCTTCCCGTGCGGCGGCGACTGACGGATACTGAATGGTGCAGGACTGGACAGCAAGCCTTTTGATCTCAGGAAGCTCCGCCGGAATCCGCCCCGCAGCCATGGCGCCGTTGATGAACTGTTCTGGAGACAGGTAGAGATGCGACGGCCGGTTATGGCAATCGATGCAGTCCATGGTCCGCACAACCCCCTGTGGAAACGTGCCATCCTTTGGCAACGGGCCTTTATCTCGAAAAACCTTAACCTCGCCGCTGTCAAGGTTGGTGTAGCGCACCCATGGGATTTGCTGGAGACCGGGATCGACTGCGATGTAGTCGACACGTACCCGACTGTTGACGTGCCAGTGGATCCCCTCGATCAGTCCTAGCGAAGCTTGGGACGGACCTATTTTCATGTTAAGGCCAATGCGCCAAGGGGTGTTGTCCCGGTCGGGGCGGTAGTGGGTCCGCAACTGCAGTTTGTGCCCGTAGAATTTCTGCGACCAGTGACATTGTTCGCAAACGGCTCGCGCCGGCCGAAGGTTTTTGATCGGTGTCGGGATCGGCCGGGGATAGACGTCGGCAACGGTAGCATAGAGTTGGTAGAGCCCGGAGAGCTTGGAGCGGACGTACCAGTCAGCCCCCGGTCCGACATGGCAAGCCGCGCAGGCCACCTGGGCGTGTGGCGAGTGTTGGTGTGCCGTGTATTCAGGTTCCATGACTGCATGGCAAAGTGTGCCGCAGAATCGGGTTGACTCTGTGTACTGAAACGCCTCATAGCTACCGACTGCTGAGAGGAGGACGAATATGGCGCTTCCAACCACGAAAATGAAGAAGGCATTCCGCTGGTGCGGATTCTCCAAGTCTAACTTCGGCCAACCGGCTGCGGGGCGGACCCCTGCCCGACGTTCCCTGCGTAGCTTAAGGAGCACTCCGGCCAATATAAACAGGAGCCCAACGATCATGACCGATGGCAGCAGAATATAGGTGACGAGGCCGAGATATACGGCCTGTTCTCTCAGGATTGAAGTGACAATGAAGAGAAACACAATCATGAACAGCGCGGTGAGCGCGATGATTGAGCCGACCAGGGATAGCCAGTTTTTTACTGAGGGGGGAAGCTGAAGCTTCATTGGCAGTCTCCTTTTCCAATTATACTGGCTTGTATGAATTACCCATGTTGAACATTGTAAAACAGGTGTTTCAGGATAATGGTGCCACGAAGTTAACGACCCCACTACCACCGATCATACTTAAGGAGCTGACGCTCGCTCGTTCCCGGCCAGGCTGTTTCACTTTCATACCCGGATATTCCCATCATGAAACGCAGCAAACCATAACTAAGCCAGCTCATGAAGCGGGAATAAACGTGTTGCTGGTTCCAGTTGTCTCTCAAGACCCGTCGGGCATCGGTCTCAATAGTTCGTTTCAGGCTTTGCGTAAGGGAAGCCACGAATTCTGCATCGGCAACGACGACATTGGCTTCCCGTGACAGCAGAAGGCTGAACGGATCGATATTCGAAGATCCTACCGTCGCCCAGAGCCCGTCGATCACCGCGACTTTAGCGTGCAGCAAGCTTTTGCTGTATTCGTAAATCTCGATTCCCGCATCGAGAAGATTGCCGTAGAGCGCCCGCGTGGCGTGATGCTGGATAAAATATTCCACCCTCCCCTGCAGAAGCAAAACCACCCGCACTCCACGCCCGGCCGCATCGATGAGCGCGTGACGGAAATCAAGCCCGGGTAAAAAGTACGCATGGGCCAGGATAATCTCGGTTTTTGACTGTTCGATAGCCTGCATATATGCCTTTTCAATATCACGGCGATGGCGGAGGTTGTCCCGTACCAGGAATGCCGCACTCATCTGTCCGCCGACAAATGTTGAAGCAGGTGGTGTCCTGCCATGGGTCGTCCCTTTATGGAAACGGCCCCAGGCAACCATTGACCACAGGCGTCTGGCGGACAGGCGGATCACCTCCACCAGTGGCCCTTCCACAGCTACGGAATAGTCGAAGCGAG
>Ga0209123_1002047_pt1 | contig 18058 bp, 17 predicted proteins | sample BarGraIncu00431A_FD_184500 | JGI IMG/M metagenome (GOLD analysis project Ga0209123, IMG submission 184500) | Arctic peat soil microbial communities from Barrow, Alaska, USA - Barrow Graham LP Incubations 004-31A (SPAdes) (version 2) | ecosystem: Environmental > Terrestrial > Soil > Wetlands >... | reverse complement strand
GCTGGGGAGTCCTTGCGATTTGTTGCAGAATCACCCCATCGAAATTGACGGGGTGAAGGTGCAGAATAAATCGTCTCAGCCAGCGCAGTCTCGGGGTGGCTTACTCCGCGTAGCGGCTTCGTCCAACATTGCGTTGCAGGGTACGCTCCGCCTATCGGCGGCGCACCCCTGCACTCCACGTTCAGCGTCAGAGGGGCTGCAACCAGTCCTCACACTACTATTCAAAGATTTGGTCTCGTACGGGACACGCCAGTTCAGATCGGGTCGATTTGTTTGACACAGGGGAGAACACAACATGAAATTTATCATGGCAGCAATGTCAGTGGCGCTGGTCGCCGGATGTGCCGCATCATCTGGAGTGGCGAAAGTCGGTCCCGACACATTCACAATTACTACATCGGCGTCACCGGGTCGAGGCGGCGTGCCTGCTGCGAAACGAGCTGCGTATGAAGAGGCAGGTGCTGAGTGCGCGCGCCGCGGTTCTCTCGAGCTATTTGTTCTGAATGAAACAGCGTCTCCTCCCACATGGACCGAGGGCATGGCAATCGTCACGGTGAACTTCCGGTGTCTCAGCGCGAATGACGCTGAATTCCAGCGCCAGCGTTTGCAGAAGGCCCCGGATACTGTGATCGAGCTACGAAAGCCATAGGCGCGCGCAGTGTCGGGACTGACGCCGAACCCCTCGTTGCACCGGGCTGCCTTCGGCAGCCCGTGAACTCGAACGTTAGGCCAGCATAAACAAGCGTCGAAACCAAACAGAAGCCGAGGGAATAAATGGGCATTGCCGCACCTTACAAACGAACCGTAAGATTATTTACAGATGACACCTATGCGGATTCAGGAAAATGGATGTATGTACTGCATGAGCAGTACGCTGAATCGCCTTCAAACTTCGTGCGCGCATTCTTATTAATTCAAAAAGATATATTAGAGCTTTTTGACTACATTGAGCCATCAGACGCAAACTTGGCCACTCACTCCCACAGAATCCATGAACTGTTGCTTAGAACTTGCGTGGAGGTCGAGGCGAACTGCACCGCCATACTGAGAGAAAATGGATACTCGAGAAGTGGGAACTGGAACATGACTGACTACAAGAAAATAGAACAAAGTCACTATCTATCCCAATATGAAGTGAAAATGCCAAACTGGCTCGGCACTGGAGGAGTAAGAAGGCCATTTTTATCATGGTCTGCCTTGGGCTCGTTAGGCTGGTACACCGCGTATAACGACACCAAGCATGACCGGCACCTGAACTTCAGCCAAGCCAATTTCCAGAACTTAATAGATGCAGCCTCAGGGCTTTCCGCACTTATCGCATCACAGTTCCTGGATCACGACTTCTCTCCGGCAGGCATGAACTTATCAGTGAATCCGGGCGGCCCCAGCGATGGCTTTGAGCCAAGCATTGGTGGATTCTTTAGGCTGAAATACCCATCCAACATCCCCGTCGCTGAAAAATATGACTTCGAACATGCAGACATAAACTTCAGCATCGATATATTTCAGAAGTTCAACTATGTTTAATCTTGGGGCATCGCACACCAAACGACGCTCCATGCCACCAAATTCGGCTCCTAACTGGGCGGTCAAGCGGACGCCGCTTACCTTGGGCGTTAAATCTGCTTCTGAGCGACCGGTATGGAGCGGGTCATCTGACCGCTGTCAGCCCTCTGGAGTCGTTCACAGCCAAAAGTTCTATGACTGCAACCGCTGCCTACCTGCCCTTCACCCAGCGCTAAAACGCCGATCAGAAGCCGCTGCCCTGATCCAATTTCGCGCATTTTTTCTCTGAATCAACGACCGCCTGATCCACTCCAAGCTCACATCAATGAGCGTCACGGTGACCACAATGATGATCATGACTGCGCAAGTTTGGGCGTATTGAAAGGCGCGCATGATGTCCCACAAAATGACGCCGATACTGCATTCATATAACAAACAAGCCTCTAGCCCTCGTGCAATCTGCGTGAACAGCTACTAAAACAATAGCGACTGCACAACACTCAGCGCCACCACTCAAGGCGTATATTTGGCCCAAAACCCCCGCAGGTCCTTGAACTCAGGCAGGCGCTCCATCAAAGTGACGTGGTCCCAGTCCCACCACGCGGTGGCGTCCAGGGCCTGGGCAATGGCACGCGGGAAACGTTGGACCACGCTTTGCCTGCTGGATTAATCCTAGCTTTGGCCCTTTAGTGATTTACCCTTTTCAAACCAGTCACGCGCGACCCTGTAGCGTCAGCTTTCCTTCAACAGTTATGAACGCGAAAAGCGCAGAAAATAGCGTTTTAATCAATGAGGTCCTTGTGAATCAATCCCTTGCCAATGCCGAACTCCTCGCCTCCTTCAAAAGAGCGGAAGCAGATGCTGCTCACAAGTTCGGACTGATCCAAGTTGTTGCAAAAAAGGGGCCAAAGGCTATTCAGGCGGCCATTGAAACAGCTGCAAAGGCAGCCAAACGCAGGGATTCGTTTGCAAAACAGCTGAATGTCCAGGCTGCTGCCAAACCTTAAATAAACGGCATGTAGATCAGCTCAAAGGCCGCGCGAGCGCTTCCTCATGGCCGCATTTTCCAGAATCGCCGTGCCATTGCTGCCGTGCAGAAATTCACCGACAAAAGCCCGGCCGATATCATCTTGATCAATCGTCCCAAAGGAGCCTGGAATGAGCCGTCCAAGCCAAGCCAGCACTCCGGGCGTGTGTACATTGCCGGCGATGATGCCGGGGCGGAAAATTGCCAGCCGCTTGAATCCTATTTCCCGCACTGTGTCTTCTTTTTGTCCCATGATTCGGGCATAGCGAATCCTGCTCTTCGCACTACTGCCGGCAGCGGAAAGAAGCCCGAATCGTTCGACGCCCCCCGCAAGGCAACCGCGTGCAAATGCGCCGACCAGACCGATTTCCAGCTTTTTGATATCTTCTTCGCTCCATTTCTGACTCCCTTTGCCGATGCCAATGCACGACGCGCCATACAAGGGGTCTCCCTGCGCGAGGCTGGAAGCTGCAAGCTTTTTGATTTCACTTTCAAAATTGGCAGCGCCGGTATCCAAAATGACTTGGCGCAGACGCTTGTGTTCGGTGAGAACGACCGCCCTGCGGTTCACCATCACCACTTCGTTACAGTCGCTGGAAGCCAGCAAGGCCCGCATTAGGGCCGATCCAACTTGCCCCGTGCCGCCGACGAGTAATACGCGAAAACCCATAATCTGATCTTTCTTTCATTTTGGCTTTCAACTCCTACCTGCCCTTCACCCAGCGCTTAAACGCCGTTCAGCACCTGCAGCCCTGATCATATTTCGCGCAATCTCTTTCTCTGTGTCAACGACTGCCTGAGCCTTGCCAAAATCACAACAATGAGCGTCACAGTGACCACGATGATGATCACGACGATACAGGCTTGGGCGAATTGAAAGACGCGCATGATGTCCGCAAAATGACATCGATGCCATCTCCATATAACAAATAAGCCTCTAGCCCCCGTGCAATCTGCGTGAACAGCTACCAAATGAATAGCAACTGCACATCGCTCAGCGCCACCTCTCAAGGCGCGTATTTGGCCAAAACCCCCCCAGGTCCTTGAACTCAGGCAGGCGCTACGTCAATGTGTCGTGGTCCCAGTCCCACCACGCCGTGGCCGATCCAGGTGTCGTGCCCGATGACCACGCGTTGCCTGCTGCGCCAGGCAAAGAAGTCGGCATCGTCATGGTCATCCATGCCGTGCATGGTGGGCCGGTAGACAAAGTGGTGCAGCGTGGGCCGCACCATCAAAATCCCATCACCGACAAGCCTATCAAGGACAAGTTGCGTCACATCAGCCATTGGTCATGTTTATATTGCAATGATAAAAACAAAAATTCATGAATTTTGCTATCAGTAAAAAACCATAAAAATGGCCCTGGTCTGCTCAGCGCATCCACACACTTTATTTCCAATTAAAAGTCTTGTCTTTGCTGAAAACGATTCCTTGATGAGTGCCCCTTTTACTAGGGTTTTCATTGATTCTCATTTAAGTATCAGTAGAGAGTAAATATCTATTAGATGTATATTGTTTCGCCCCGTATCATCCGACCACATCGTCATGGTGGATCGGTATGTCAAACATAGCCGTTTGGTCATGGCTGTTGGAGACACTGAACACGGGCAGTTTCTCAAGGTATTTTCCCGTTCAATACAAACATGAGGAGATTTTGATGACACCTAACAGACGTACCCTGATTGCCACGCTCGTCGCGGCATCTTTCGCAGTGGCCTTGCCTCTGAGCGCATTTGCGGAAAAGAAAATTGTGCTGGGCTTTAGCCAGATTGGCGCTGAGAGCGAATGGCGCACGGCCAACACAAACTCCATCAAAGACACCGCGGCCAAGGATGGCGTCGACCTGAAGTTCTCCGATGCGCAACAGAAACAAGAAAACCAGATCAAAGCCCTGCGTTCCTTCATTGCCCAAAAAGTGGACGTGATTGCGTTTGCGCCGGTTGTTGAATCTGGCTGGGACACCGTACTGAAAGAAATCAAGGCCGCCAAGATCCCCGTCATCCTGACCGACCGCTCGGTGGACTCCAAAGACACCTCCTTGTACGTCACCTTCATGGGCTCTGATTTCACCGAAGAAGGCCGCAAGGCTGGGCGCTGGTTGCTGGAAAAGGCAAAAGGCATGAAAGGCGACATCAACGTCGTTGAACTCCAGGGCACCGTGGGCTCAGGCCCGGCCATTGACCGCAAAAAAGGCTTTGAAGAAATCATCAAAGCCGAGCCACGCATCAAGATCATCCGGTCGCAAACCGGTGACTTCACCCGTGCCAAAGGCAAGGAAGTCATGGAAGCTTTCCTGAAAGCTGAAGGCAAGAAGATCAACGTGCTGTACGCGCACAACGACGACATGGCCATCGGCGCCATCCAGGCCATTGAAGAAGCTGGCCTGAAGCCCGCCAAAGACATCACCATCATCTCGGTAGATGGCGTCAAGGGCGCATTTGAAGCCATGATGGCCGGCAAACTGAACGTGACGGTGGAATGCAGCCCACTGCTGGGCCCACAGCTGATGTCTGCCGTTAAAGACCTGGTGGCGGGCAAGACCCTGCCGCGGCGCATCGTGACACAAGAAGGAATCTTCCCGATGGAAGTGGCGGCCAAGGAATTCCCAAGCCGCAAATATTGATTGGGTACAGCGACGGTATGAGCCCGTGGCATATGGCTGCGGGCGCGTTTGAAGACAAGCCGCGAAGCGGCTTGTCTTGTATGAGGTACCAGAAAAACCATGACAGATACAACACAGCCCCAGGCGGTCAATGCCAAAGGCATTCCCGTGCTGGAACTCTCCGGCGTATCCAAGCAATTTGGCTTGGTGCGGGCGCTCTCGGGAGTGAACCTGCGACTGTACGCGGGAGAGGTTCACGCCCTGATGGGGCAAAACGGCGCGGGCAAATCCACCCTGATCAAGGTGCTGACCGGCGTGTACCGGGCCGACCAGGGCGAGATGTGCCTGTGTGGTCAGCGCATCAACGCCGGCTCCACCCTGGAGGCCCAGCACCTGGGCATCAGCACGGTGTACCAGGAAGTCAACCTGTGCCCCAATCTCTCGGTGGCCGAAAATATTTTTGCCGGCCGTTATCCGCGTCGCGGCCTGTTGGGGGGGCTGTCCATTGACTGGTCGCGCATGCAAAGTGAAGCGCAGACGCTGCTGCAGCGACTGAACCTGAACATTGACGTGACGCAGCCCCTGTCGAGCTACTCGGTGGCGGTGCAACAGATGGTGGCCATTGCCCGGGGGCTGAGCATTTCAGCCAAGGTACTGATCCTGGACGAGCCGACCTCCAGCCTGGATGACGAAGAGGTGGAGCGCCTGTATGGTGTGCTGCGTCAGTTACGCGACCAAGGCATGGCAATTTTGTTTGTGACCCATTTTCTGGATCAGGTGTATGCGGTATGCGACCGCATCACGGTGCTGCGCAATGGTGAATTGGTGGGTGAGTACCCAGCCGCCGAACTGGGACACCAGGCCCTGATTGCGGCCATGGTCGGCCGCGAACTGGTGGCTGCGCACAGCGTTCGGCATGTCGCTGTGGCCGATGCGGGTGAGCCTGAGCCGCAATGGCTGCAAACCAAGGCATTGAATCGCCGTGGGCATGTCAAGTCCATGGACTTTGGCATCCGCCGAGGCGAAGTGGTGGGCATTGGCGGCCTGCTGGGTTCAGGGAGAACGGAGCTGGCGCGTCTGCTGTTTGGTTTGGACCGCAGTGATGCAGGCCAGATCAGCCTGAACGGGAACAAGGTGCGCATGGACTCACCGGCCACTGCGATCAAGCTGGGCCTGGGCTTGTGCCCGGAAGACCGCAAGGCCGAAGGCATCATTGCCGAGCTGTCGGTGCGCGAGAACATTGCGCTGGCGCTACAGGCGCGCCAGGGCCTGTGGCCATTTATCAGCCGGGCGCAGCAAACCGCGATGGCAGAAAGCTATGTCAAGGCACTGGGCATCAAGACGGCCGATGTAGACACCCCCATTGGTCAGCTCTCGGGCGGCAACCAGCAAAAAGCCGTTCTGGCGCGCTGGCTGGCCACGCAGCCCAGCTTGCTGATTCTGGACGAACCCACGCGCGGCATCGACGTTGCCGCCAAACAAGAAATCATGAACGAGATACTGGCTTTGGCGAAACAGGGGATGGCCGTGCTGTTCATTTCCTCTGAAATGGACGAGGTGGTGCGTGTCTCGGACCGCATTGTGGTCATGCGTGAGCACGCCAAGGTAGGCGAGTTGCCCGCCGGTACCGATGAACACGCTGTCTACGCGATGATTGCGGGGCAGGCATGAGCACGGCGCGCACCACGACCACCACCTGGTTGCAGCGAGTGCAGTCACATGCACTCTTGTGGCCGCTGGTCACCCTGTCACTGATTCTGCTGGTCAACGCCAGTCTGAACCCGGGCTTTTGGATGCTGCAGTGGCGCGACGGTCACCTGTATGGCAGCGTCATTGACATCCTGAACCGCTCGGCCCCGCTGATGCTGGTGTCCCTGGGCATGACTCTGGTGATTGCCACGCGCGGTATCGACATCTCGGTGGGTGCGGTGGTGGCCATCAGCGCTTCGGTGGCGGCCCTCATGATTGGCGGCACGCTGGTCATCAACAACGGCGTGGCCACCCATGTGAGTCGTTTCCCGATGCCGCTGGCCATTGTCTGCGCACTGCTGGTGGCCCTGTTTTGCGGCTTGTGGAATGGCCTGCTGGTGGCCAAAATCGGCCTGCAGCCCATCATCGCCACCCTGATTCTGATGGTGGCCGGGCGCGGCATAGCGCAGCTGGCAACGGGTGGACAAATCGTCACGGTGTACTACGCTCCCTATTTCTACATTGGCAATGGCTTCCTGTGGGGCCTGCCGTTTGCGCTATTCATTGCGGCGGCGGTCTACTTGGTCATGCACCTGGCGGTCACCCGCACGGCCTTGGGTCTGTTCATTCAGGCCATCGGCATCAACCCGGCAGCCGCACGGCTGGCCGGGGTGCGTGAGCGTCTCATCACCGTGTGTGTCTACGCTTTCTGTGGGCTCACGGCAGGTGTTGCCGGGCTGATCATCAGCTCCAACGTCAAGAGTGCGGACGGCAACAACGCGGGCAACCTGATGGAGCTGGACGCCATTCTGGCCGTCACGCTGGGGGGCACCTTGCTCCGTGGTGGGCGCTTCAACCTGGCGGGTAGCATGGTGGGGGCACTCATCATCCAGACGCTGACCTCCACCATCTATTCGATCGGTGTCCCCCCCGAGATCAACCTGGTGGTGAAAGCGGCGGTGGTGTTTGTGGTGATGCTGCTGCAGTCGGCTGAGTTCCGCCGCGCCGTTCATGGCTGGGTGATGCGCCCCGCAGTAGGAGGTGCAGCATGATGAAGCGTTATGCCAAATACCTGCCGCTGATGGCCACCGTGTCGCTGTTCATGGCCATGGCCACGTTTGGTTCGGTGTCCTACAACGGATTTTTCTCGGCCCAGGCGTTTTTGAACTTGCTGATCGACAACGCCTTTTTGGTCATTGTGGCCGTGGGCATGACCTTTGTCATTCTCACCGGGGGTATTGACCTGTCGGTGGGCTCGGTGGTGGCCTTGAGCACCATGGTGCTGGCCGCGCTGGTGGAGAAATACCACTGGAGCCTGTGGCTGGCGATGCCGTTGGTGCTGCTGATGGGTACCAGTTTGGGGGCGTTCATGGGCTGGCTGATCCAGCGCTTTCGTTTGCAGCCTTTCATTGTCACGCTGGCGGGCATGTTTCTGGCACGCGGGCTGTGTTATCTGATCAGCATCGACTCCATCAGCATCACCGACGAGGCCTACACCACATTGGCGCAAATGCGCATTACCCTGTGGCCGGATGCGGCGGTGTCCTTGAGTGCACTGTTGGCGGTGGCTGTGTTGCTGGTGGCCATGTATGTAGCCCATGCCACAGAATTTGGCCGCACGGTGTATGCCATTGGGGGTAGTGAACAGTCCGCCGTGCTGATGGGCCTGCCGGTGGCGCGCACCACGGTGCTGGTTTACACCTTCAGCGGCTTTTGCTCGGCGCTCGGTGGGGTGGTGTTCACGCTTTACATGCTCTCTGGCTACGGGCTGCACGCGGTGGGGCTGGAGCTCGATGCCATCGCGGCGGTGGTGATTGGTGGCACGCTGCTCAGCGGTGGGGTGGGTTATGTGGCGGGCACGCTGTTTGGCGTGCTCACTTTGGGCATCATCCAGTCGCTCATCATGTTTGACGGTTCGCTCAGCTCGTGGTGGACGCGCATCGTGATTGGCGTGCTGCTGTTTGTGTTTTGCGTCTTGCAGCGTGTATTTGAGGCCGGGCGAAAGAACTCTTGAAGCTCAAGAATACGCATGGTGCCCTTAAGAGCACCTGACTAGAAAATTGCGGTAAACGCCAGATATTTATCGCAAACACCGGAGTTAACGGATGAGAAATTCACTGGTGCTGAACGCATCCCACGAGACCCAGGCGAGGCCGTCACGGACTTTCCTGCGCAGACTTAATCCTCTGGCATGGCTACAGGGCTATTTCCTGCGGCTGTCGCTGGGGGCCAAAATTGCGCTTCCGCCAACTTTTGTGACCATCTGTTTGCTGCTTATCTCCGGTATTGCCTGGTTTGCCAACAGTGGTCTGTCGCGTGAGCTGCACAACGTGGCCGACAAAGGCATGGTCAATATTGAAAAGGCACAGAAGTACGAATCGGCTTTGCAGGAGTTGCAGTTGGGCGCTACCGAGGTCGTGGCTGCTCTGGCCTTGCAGAAGAATGCTGTCATCATCGACTCAATGAAAACACGTTTGACTGGCAAGCTGACGGAGTTGGAGAAAGCGATTGGTGAGGCCAGCAAAGCGGCCGCTCAGTCGGCAAAGCCTGTGGTTGCGGATGCTGAGCCCAGCGCGGAAAATGAATTGGCAGACGACTTGCAGGCCATCACAGAAGCCATCGCCACCTACCGGCAAGGTCTTGACAAAACTTTTGCAGTCGCACCGGGTGACAACAATGGCGCAGGCAATGCCTTGTCGATGCTCAACGATGCCTATCGGGTGGCAGCAGACAAGATTGCCATTTTGCTCAGCCGGGAAGCCAGTGCAGCCCAGGCATCATTGAGCAACGGCGATGCCTTGGCGACCCTGAACACCCGTCTGATTGTTGGTTTTGTTGCGCTGTCATTGCTACTCTCGGTCGTGATTGCTTGGGCCTGCACGCGTTACCTGACGCAGATTCTGAAACGGGCCAGTGCCATTGCGGCAGCGCTGGAGCAGGGTGATTTGACACGCCGATCAGGTGTTGAACCTCATGATGTGGCGGGGCAAACCGTGCGTGCACTGTCTGACGTGTCGACTAACCTGAGCCAACTGGTGGCGCAGGTGCGCGATTCGGCGACCCAGGTCGAACTGGCTTCCAAGGAAATTGAAGCCGGTAACCACGACTTGTCTCGCCGTACCGAGCAACAAGCCATCATTTTGCAGCGGACGGCGGCCTCTATGGAGGATCTCAGCGCTGCGGTAAGAAACAACGCCGAGAACGCCCAGCATGCCAACCGGCTCGCCATGAACGCGTCAACGGTGGCACAGCGCGGCGGCGCAGTAGTGCGCCAGGTGGTAGAAACCATGAAGGGCATCAACGACTCTTCTCGCAAAATTGCGGACATCATCGGCGTGATTGATGGCATTGCTTTTCAGACCAATATTCTGGCGCTTAACGCTGCAGTTGAAGCCGCGCGCGCAGGTGAGCAGGGCCGTGGCTTTGCCGTGGTGGCCTCAGAAGTGCGCAGCCTGGCTGGTCGCAGTGCGGATGCAGCTAAAGAAATCAAGGGCCTGATCAATGCCAGTGTGACGCGCGTGGACACCGGCTCAGCCTTGGTCAACCAGGCAGGTATTACCATGACCGAAGTGGTGAGCTCCATTGGCCAGGCCACCGAACTTATGGGTGGCATCAGTGCCGCCAGTTCAGCACAAAGCGATGGTGTTTCCCAAGTCGATGAGGCGATCAGGCAAATGGATCAAACCACGCAACAAAACGCAGCCTTGGTCGAGCAAATGGCAGCCGCTGCCAGTGGACTGAGAACCCAAGCCAGCGGTTTGGTGCAGATGGTGGCGGTGTTCAAGCTGGATTGAGCACATCACTGATGCCTATGCTGAGCCTTTATCGTATTAAAAAGTACTATTAAAAATGAACTCCAAAAAATTGGCTTCACTCGTGGGTGTGGACTGGGGCACCACCCACCGGCGCGCCTATGCGCTGGATGCGGATGGTGCGTGTGTCAGCGAGTACGCCGACGATGATGGCGCATTAGGCTGCAAGGGACGATTCGGCCCCGCGCTGGAGACGGCTCTGCTTCAGCTGCAAGCGACGCCTAAACGGGTAGTGATGTCCGGAATGGTAGGAAGTGCCTTGGGCTGGTACGAGGTGCCTTATTTGGATAAAAGTGTTGCACTGGATGCGCTGCCTGGACACCTGTTCAAGGTCAAGGATGCGCCTGGTGCCGCGCAGTGCGCCATTGTGCCGGGCTATTGCATACGCAATCAATGGGGCCAACCCGACGTGATGCGAGGCGAAGAAACCCAGTTGCTGGGGGCCTTGACCATGGGGCATCACAGCGGCTGGTTTGTTTTGCCTGGCACCCACAGCAAATGGGTGGAACTCGAATCAGGACGCATCCGACAGCTGCGCACCTATATGACGGGCGAGCTCTTCGAGCTCTTGAGCAAACATGGCACTCTGGCAGCTGCCACGGGCACAGCGGAGCACGCCTGGGATGCAACTGCGTTTGCCGATGGCGTGCGTGCAGCCGGTCAAGGCGCGCTAAGTCATCAATTATTTGCCTGCCGTGCCAAGGTGGTTTGCGGCGATATGCCCGCATCCAGCAGCAAAGCATTTTTGAGTGGCTTGCTGATTGGCAGCGAACTCCATGATGTATTGCGTGACTCGACCGCTGCACCACAGCAATCAACCTTCAGGCTTATCGGTTCTCCCGAGCTAGCCAAACTCTACCAGAGCGCCGCGGCGTTGCTGGACCTGAGCTTGGAAGCACTGGATGCCAAGGCGGCCTTCGTCAGTGCAATGGCCCATATTCAATCTGTTTATCAACACCCATGAAAACTGCACAACAACAACTGATTCAAACCCGGCGCACGCCACTGATCGCGATTCTGCGAGGACTCGATCCTGCGCAGGCTGCGGCCGTCGGCGAAGCGCTGCTTGAAAGTGGCTTTCGCACTCTGGAAGTCCCCCTGAACCGACCGGGTGCCTTGCAGTGCATTGAAATTCTGGCCCGCATACTGCCCGACGACGCACTGGTGGGTGGCGGCACCATCCTGACCGTGGCCGACGTAGAGGCCGTGCATGCCTGCGGAGGGCGTCTGATGGTTTCGCCCAATTGTGACGCCCGTGTGATTACCCGCGGCGTGGAACTGGGCATGCTGTGCGCGCCGGGTGTCGCCACACCAACGGAAGCCTTCACGGCCTTGCAAGCGGGCGCACATGCCCTCAAACTTTTTCCGGCAGAAATGGTTGGACATGGCGGTCTGAAAGCCCTGAAATCCGTACTGCCAGCTGGCACCGACCTGTGGCCAGTCGGAGGCATCACGCCCGAGAGCATGGCACCTTGGGCTGCCGCCGGTGCCACTGGCTTTGGCGTCGGAAGCCAACTCTATGCACCGGGGACGACCGCTGGTGAGGTCCTTGCCAGAGGGCGTTTATATGTGCAAGCCTGGCGACAATGTCAGGCTTGATGGCAAAGGCTACTGATCAGCTCATCACATACGCGGTTTTCACCGTCGTGAAAAACTCCTGCGCGTACTTGCCCTGTTCGCGTGAACCATAGCTGGAGCCTTTGCGCCCACCAAACGGTACGTGGTAGTCCACACCGGCGGTGGGCAGATTCACCATCACCATACCTGCTTGGGAATGGCGCTTGAAATGCGTGGCGTATTTGAGTGAGGTGGTGGCAATACCAGCTGACAGCCCAAAAGGCGTGTCATTAGCAACCGCCAAGGCTTCTTCATAGTCCTTGACACGTATCACACTGGCGACGGGGCCAAAAATTTCTTCGCGGTTAATGCGCATGGTCGGCGTGCTGTCCACAAACAGGGCCGGTGCCATATAAAAGCCATCGGTGCTGCGGGTAAGCCGCTCACCACCTGCTGCCAGATGTGCCCCTTCCCCCTTGCCAATCTCCACATACGAGAGGTCCTGCTCCAATTGGGCCAGGGATGCCACAGGGCCAATATCTATGCCTGCTTGGCAAGCGTCGCCGACCTGAATAGTGGCCATGCGGCGCTGCATGGCCGCAATGAATTCTGGATAAATGCGGTCGGTCACAATCAGGCGACTCGATGCGGTGCAGCGCTGGCCCGTCGAGTAAAAACAGCTCTGCACACTGAGTTCAACAGCGGTCGTCAAATCCGCATCGTCCAGCACCACTTGGGGGTTCTTGCCGCCCATTTCCAGCTGGACCTTTTTCATGTTGAGTGCGCAAGCTTGGGCAATGCGTTGGCCCACGCCGACTGAACCAGTAAAGCTCACTGCGGCAATACCGGGGTGATTGACCAACGGATCACCAATCACACTGCCCCGGCCCATCACCAGATTAAAGACGCCCGCCGGAATACCACTGCGGCTGATGATGTCGGCCAGCGCCCAGGCACATCCAGGCACCAGGTCGGCGGGCTTGAACACCACGCAATTGCCATAGGCCAACGCAGGTGCAATTTTCCAGGCCGGGATCGCAATAGGAAAGTTCCAGGGCGTGATCAAACCCACAACCCCGATCGGCTCACGGGTGATTTCCACCGCTATGCCGGGGCGTACCGATGGCAAAATTTCGCCCGCCAAACGTAAACACTCACCGGCGAAATACTTGAAAATATTACCGGCCCGCGCGACCTCGCCAATGCTTTCGGCGCGGGTCTTGCCTTCTTCACGGGCCAGTAGTGTCCCCAGCTCCTCTTTGCGGGCCAGGATTTCGTTGCCGATTTTGTCGAGCGCATCCGAACGCGCCTGAATGCCACCCGTCGACCAGGCCGGAAAAGCGCGTTGAGCTGCTGCGACGGCAGCATCGAGCTGAGCAACGTCGGCTTGGGCATATTCTCCAAGCACGTCGGCCAGATTCGATGGATTGATATTGCCTGCGTAGTGGCTGGAAGCGACCCATTCGCCGCCGATGAAATTATTGTGCTTTGACAGTGTCATGATGTGTAAGTGTATTAATGGTCCTGCTGCAGAACCGGTGGATTAAGGGGGGAAGCAGTGTGTCCAGCACGAGGGGCGAGCCGCAGTCATCGCCAATAGGGATAAACCGGATTCATTGACTTACTTGCCCCAGCGCAGGACCAGAGGATCCAGGCGCCGTGCCGTCTCCAGAAGTCCCGCGCGAACCTCTGGCTGCATGACCGGAAATGGATGACGCGGCGCATCGCAGTCGATGATCCCGCCTTCGAGCATCAAGGCCTTGCTGGTCAGGATGCCGCCCTGGCGGTTCTCATAGTTGATCAGTGGCAGCCAACGTTGGTACTGGGCAACCGCCTCTTCACGTCGCCCCGCAGCATAAGCGTCTACTATGGTGCGTATGCCATCGGGGTAAGCGCCGCCCGTCATGGCGCCGGTGGCGCCCGCATCCAGATCTGGCAGCAGCGTAATGGCCTCTTCTCCATCCCACGGACCTTCAATGGCATCACCGCCGAGGCGAATGAGGTCCCTCAATTTGGAGGCTGCACCGGCAGTTTCAATCTTGAAATAGGAAACCTGAGCAATCTCCCGGGCCATGCGGGCCAGAAAGGTGGCGCTCAATGCGGTGCCGCTCACGGGCGCATCCTGGACCATGATGGGAATATCAATTGCATTTGACACACCGGCATAAAACTCGAACACTTTTTCTTCAGACACACGAATCGTCGCCCCATGGTAGGGTGGCATCACCATCACCATGGACGCGCCAGCATCCTGGGCGCGTCGGCTGCGCTGGGCGCATACCTGCGTGCCATAGTGGGTCGTGGTCACAATAACCGGCACCCGTCCTGCCACATGCTCAAGAATCTCGTTCGTCAATATTTCACGCTCCGCATCCGAGAGAGAAAATTGTTCAGAAAAGTTGGCCAGAATGCAAATGCCGGAGGAACCTGCATCAATCATGAAATCAACACAGCGTTTCTGGCCAGGCAAATCCAGATCGCCTTGTGACGTGAAGATAGTGGGAACGACCGGAAAGACGCCTTTGTAACGCACAGGTTGAATCGGACTGATTGGTGAGACTTGTTTCATATTCAAATTGGAAATGTATTGGGCGTAGCGGGACTACTTGTTTTTGTTGTAAACATCGACGCACACGGCAGCGAGGAGAACAAGACCTTTGATGACCTGCTGGTAATCGATACCGATACCCATGATGGACATGCCGTTGTTCATAACGCCCATGATGAACGCGCCAATGACAGCTCCAAGAACCTTGCCCACCCCGCCAGACGCCGAGGCGCCTCCGATGAAGCATGCGGCGATCACATCCAACTCAAAACCCAGGCCCGCTTTAGGCGTTGCCGTATTCAGGCGTGCGGCAAAAATGAGGCCAGCCAGCGCTGCTAGAACACCCATATTGATGAATGTATAAAAAGTCAACCTCTTGGTATTGATACCGGACAGGCGCGCCGCCTTTTCATTACCGCCCAGTGCATAAATACGTCGGCCGATGGTGGTCCTGGACGTGACGAAGTCGTAGACCAGCATCAACAAGAGCATGACAATCAACACATTAGGCAAGCCCTTGTAGGTCGACAGCATGTAGCTGAACGCAGCGATCATGACGGCAAACACCAGATTCTTCAAAATAAAGAATACATAGGGTTCGTTGTCCATGCCGTGCTTGACCCGCTCTGCGCGACCGCGGACCTTCGTGACAAGCAACACCAAGGCCATCAGAATGCCAACAATCAGCGAGGTAACACGCAGGGATTCACCGGCAAAGGGATCTGGAATAAACCCAGTGCTCAGGAGCTGAAACTCGGGTGGGAACGGCCCCACAGAAGACCCCCCTAACACGGCCAGTGCCAAGCCCTTGAAGACCAGCATACCGGCCAGCGTCACGATGAACGACGGAATCTTGTAAAACGCCACCCAATAGCCTTGCGCGGCACCAATCACGGCACCCAACACCAAACAGATGATGGCGGCGAGGACAAAGTGCATTTGATATTCAACCATCAGCACCGCAGCAACGGCGCCAATGAACCCGCTGACTGAACCGACCGACAGGTCAATATGACCAGCCACAATCACCAGCAACATACCCAGCGCCATAACGATGATGTAGCTGTTTTGAAGAATCAGATTAGTCAGGTTCAGCGGTTGAAACAGTGTGCCGTCGGTCATCACCTGAAAGAATAACATGATGGCGACCAACGAGATCAGCAGGCCATAGTCACGCAAGTTGTCTTTGAGAAAGCTCGTGCCGCCTTTTGAAATTTGGGTGGATGCGCCAGTGGCTTTGGCGGAAGTTGTCGTTGCCATGTCAATTGACTCCTGATGTCACGATAGATCGCATAATTTTTTCTTGTGTTGCTTGCGCGGCTGAAAATTCAGCCACAAATACGCCCTCATTGAGCACGCATATCCGATCGCACATGCCCAGCAATTCCGGCATTTCTGATGAGATCATGAGCACACATTTGCCCTCGTTGGCCAGCTGCGCGATGATGTTGTAAATCTCATACTTGGCACCCACGTCAATGCCGCGTGTCGGCTCATCCAGAATGAGCACCTCCGGATTGGAGAACAGCCATTTACTCAATACCACTTTTTGCTGATTGCCACCAGACAGGTTCACGGTGCGTGCAAACACGTCCGGGCTACGGATATTGAGTTTGCGCCGATATTGCTCGGCCACACCAAATTCGAGGCCTTCGTCAATCACCGTATGGCGCGACACGGCTTCCAGGTTGGCCAAGGTGGTATTCCAGGCGATGGTTTCCTCCAGCACCAGGCCATAGCCCTTACGATCTTCGGTCACATAGGCAATACCGTGGTCAATCGCTTTTTGCACCGTGCTGGTATCAATTTCCTTGCCATGCAAGAAGACCTGACCGCTGATACCCTGGCCGTAGGTACGCCCGAAAATGCTCATGGCCAACTCCGTACGCCCAGCACCCATCAGCCCGGCAATGCCAACAATCTCACCACGCTTAACATGGAGGTTGATGCCTTTGATCACCTGGCGATCCGGATGCACGTCATGGTGCACCTGCCAATTCTTGACCTCAAATACTTCCTCCCCGATGTTAGGGGTGCGCTTGGGATAACGATCCGCCATTTCGCGTCCCACCATGTACTTGATGATGAGGTCTTCGCTGATGGGTTCTTGCGTGCAATCGAGCGAGGCGACAGTAGCACCATCGCGCAGCACCGTGATGGCATCCGCCACCTTTGAAATTTCATTGAGCTTGTGCGAGATCAATATGCAGGCGATGCCCTGGCGTTTGAGCTCCAGCAGCAACTCCATCAAGGCGTCACTGTCAGTCTCATTCAGACTGGCTGTTGGCTCATCAAGAATCAAAAGCTTGACCTCTTTTGACAGCGCCTTGGCGATCTCGATCAGTTGCTGTTTGCCGACCCCCAGATTGGTGATCAGGGTACCGGGTGACTCCTTCAAGCCTACCTTTTTAAGCAAGGCCTGCGTTTTCAAAAACGAAGCTGACCAGTCTATGACCCCGTAGTTCGCCGTTTCATTGCCAAGAAAAATGTTTTCGGCAATTGACAACAGGGGCACCAGCGCCAATTCCTGGTGAATGATGATGATGCCCATCTCTTCACTGTCCGAGATGCCCTTGAATCGGCACTCCTGTCCAAGAAATCGGATTTCTCCTTCGTAGTCACCATAAGGGTAAACACCACTCAGGACTTTCATCAAGGTCGATTTCCCTGCGCCGTTCTCGCCTACGATGGCGTGAATCTGTCCCGCATGTACGGTTAGATTCACATCACTCAGCGCCTTCACCCCATGGAATGATTTTTTCATTCCATGCATTTCAAGAATGGGTTCTTGCATATTGCCCTAGCTATTTGAAAAAAGGGCGACCTTGCGGTCGCCCTGTCAAACGTCACCCTCGGAAAAAATCGTCTCTCTGGCTTACCACCAGATCTCGTACTGCACACCCACCATCGTGGTGGAAGTCCTGCCATTGGCGCCAAAGCCCGGCGTAAAGACACCACCACTAGTCGTACCAGCATTGGCCGTGGCCGCAGCATCATTCCAGTTGGCCTTGGTCACGTAAAAGCGGATTTCAGGACGCGTCCAGAAATCAGGCCCGACCGAGATCGTGGGTGCCAGTGTGATCTTGTTGAGCATCTGGTCGGCCTGGCCATCGATGCTACGGCGGGTTGAGCCGACTTCGGCCAGCATTTTGAAGTTGGTCGAGAAGGCATACGAGATGCGGCCACCCAAGGACGTGTCCTTCTGTGTCACCCCGCTCAGGTCATCCTGCGTGGTCTGGTAGCCCAGCATGGTCTGGCCGCCAAAGGCGCCGCTTTGCCAGTTCAACGAATCCGCAATGCGGCTCACGCTCTGACCG
>Ga0209123_1002045_pt1 | contig 18064 bp, 26 predicted proteins | sample BarGraIncu00431A_FD_184500 | JGI IMG/M metagenome (GOLD analysis project Ga0209123, IMG submission 184500) | Arctic peat soil microbial communities from Barrow, Alaska, USA - Barrow Graham LP Incubations 004-31A (SPAdes) (version 2) | ecosystem: Environmental > Terrestrial > Soil > Wetlands >... | reverse complement strand
ACATTCTAAATGGTTTATCTTCATTACATTGACTACATATTTTAGTTGTTATTTCAACATGCATTTCCGTAATTCTTTCTTCATATACAACTTTGGGGTCTTTATCAGCGGGTCTTCTTTTTATATCGTCTCTGCAAGCTTTTCCAGTAGTACGTTGTGCTTTCCGAATAGATAATATAATTTGTTGTCGTGTTGCAACTTCACTTCTCATTTTAACATCCCCTTTAAGAAATTATAAGTATCAATTAAATCAATTCGAGTCGAATTCCAACCACATTCGTTAGATGTTTCAATTACTAGTCTTCCATTGTCACCCATTATTATATTAACTGGCATATTCTCATTATACTCTCTAATATCTGTTTGTACATGCGTTATACCTAATTCAGTTTTCTCCGTATCTTCGGTTATTCTATATTCAAGCATTTGTTTCAAGGAATTGTTTATACTAATGGCTTTATCCCAACTGTCAGCATATTCACTTCTCATTTAGTTAACCTCCTTATATTTTTTAATGATAATACTCTCTATAATATTTAAAAGTCCAATATATAATTTTATTTTTTCGCTATTATCTAATTGTCTAAATTTAACTTTAATTAAAATTTTTAAATCATCTTGACAGAATACTTTATAAGTATCACCAATAAAATTAACCATTAAATCTTTAACCATTTCTTTTTCTAAATTATCAATTAAAAAATCTTGAATATTAATTAGTGTGTCAGCTAAATTATTCATTTGTTTTAATTTCCTTTCGTAATTGTGAAATTGTGATTACTAAACTAACTAAACAAGCTATAATTATAATTGTAAGTGGGATTTGTTGTTGTAAATAAAGTTTTCTAGTGTTTTCAATAAGTTCTCTTGAATGTACTGCTTCTCTCATCATAAAAGTTAAATTATCTACATTGTGTGTAACTGGGTTAAATCTTAAAACGTCACCTTTCATAATAATCTCCTTTGGAGGGGTTGACCCTCCATTTATTTTAGTATTTTATGTTCTCCATAACACATGATTCTTTCAAATCTTCATCATTCAACAATGCCCAACCAACACCAAGATTATCATTAAGTTCCTTTTGTGAATAATTGTTACATAGTATAACTCTAATCGTATCATTTTTACATTTTATTATCTTTTTCATATTAACAACCCCTCTCTAACTTCTATCTTTATTATACCACAAAATCACTAATTTTGTCAACACAAAATACACAAAATATGCCTACTTTGTGTATTTATTTTAAATTATTTTAAGTAACGATTTTTATTAATTTCATGTTTACATTTTCTGCACACTTCTATAACCTCCACATTTTTATTTATATATTCATGTAAGTTTTCAAAAGGTGGTAATATCAGATCATAACAATTCTTACAAACATGTGGTAATATTCTAGTATTCATACTTTACCACTTTCCATAATAGCCTTTATTACTTGCTTGCATGATAATACTGCTTCATGTAATTGTGGGCTATCAATTCCACTAACTGTTAATGTGCTACCCGAATTGTCAGTTATCTTGACAGAATTTAAAAATAATTGCAACTTTATTATCATTGCTTCGGAGGTTGTTCCACCAGTTGGAGGTATAACCGCACCACCAGTAAATTGAGCAAGATATCCATTTGCCGCCGTTTGTCTTTCCGCTAGGTGGGCGGTTGCAACTGCGGGTCTTTCCCAACTGAAACAGAATGATTCTGTTAAACTGTCTACCGTATCTACACCACTTAAAAAAGCACTTAGTGATAAATAACCATTACTAAAATATTGTAAATTTGCACCAGTCATTGAGGTATTCTTTCCAGTTACTTCACTATATAGGAATTCTAGTTGATGATTTAAATCCGTACCGTAAGCTTCGAGTTGTGTTCTTCTACCATAACTCCATTGACACAATCCTAAACCAATACCGTTTTGAGCTTCAACAACGTTTGGGTCGAATCCACTTTCCATATAAATATTACCCATAATAGATGCGGTTACCTTTTCACTGAAACCTTTAGTTCGTAAAAAATTCCAAGTTGTACTCTCAACTTCTGCTTTTGTCGACATATTAACATCTCCTTAGTTAACTTTAGTATCTTGATATTTTATAATTAGTTCTCTTAGATATTCTAACCTTATGTGTTGTAATCTCATTGCTCTAGTATCTGTTTTCTTAGTTGCCACTTTTAATAAATCTTTTTGTATATCATATTCATTACTTAACAGTTTTAACATGGAGTACACCTCCATTTCCATTAACCATAATATCAAGTCTGTTAAGTTTTATCTCTTTCCATTTATCAACTAAATGTGTATCAATTTCAAATATAGTTCTCATTTGCTTAATCATTATTTCAACGTCTGCGATTTCTTCCTCTACATTATGTGCTTTATGTCTTTTGTATTTACTAAGTGCTTGAGTTAATTCTGCCATTTCTTCTATACACATATTTATTTGTTCACGTTCTCCGTATTTTTCAATAGCTTTTTCGTAAATAGTTTTACTCATTTTATCCTCCATAGTTTTATTAGTAAAGGGTTAACTTGATAATATCTTTAAATATATTCTTTATTTTGATTGACTCATAATATACTACACCTATTTTATAACCATCAATAAACATTTTGAATAGTGTAGTTTTACTTATTGATTTTATCAGCATTGTATTTTCGGTATGGTCATCCATAGTTAATACATAAAGTAAAGTACAATATTTATCAGTGTTTTCACTAACATAAAATTTACCTACATGGAAGTCTACCCATATACCAAAAACATCACCATTATATTTTATTCCAAACTTATATTCACTATCACCAGTTTTCTTTGCAATAAATTTGTCGTTATCTAATAAGAATTTATTGTGTATTGAATAGTCTGCGTAGGGTGTTCCTTTTACCATCTGTCCAAATCTTGATTTTTCTTTCAGTGCAATAAAGTCTTCATTCGCTACTAATTGTAATAATTTATCATTATTTATTATAGTGTTTTTACCATAAGGTAATACCATATCGAAATATAAGAAATAAGGATTTGTCATGGTAATACTATTAGAAAGAAAAAATACTATTGTGTCGGGGTATTCTCCTCTGTATCTGTTAATTGTTTCATATAAATCTAAAAACTTTCTAACCTCGTCTTTTAAATAATAGTGACCTATCGTTTGTTCGATTATAAATTCGTCAAATATTATTTTATCAACATTAGGGTAAGATGTAGATTTTTTATTGGACGAGGTAGTCAGTGCTATTGCTCGTCCTATTACTTCATCATTCATCATCAATTTATTACCCTTAACCACAAACATTGGTTTTCGTATATCGTTGTCGTCATATTCCATTGTCGAATATTCATCCTCGGGAAACTCATTATTTTTTATTATGTCGTCAAAATAAGTTTCTAAATCATCAAGTTCAGTATCAAACCTTCTAACATATATAAATTCTTTTTTATTTTTAATCCATCCACGTATACCCCAAAGTTTACCCCAATACGATTTTCCAGCTCCACGGTTACCGACTATAAAGTTAAACAAACAATTATAAGTGAGAGTGCGATTACCATTATAATATATTGCGGTATCTATTTTTGTTTTTATTTTTGCCATAAATGTATCTCCCTTTAATTGCCCTCAATGAGTGGGCATAAAATGAAAAAAGACTATTATCCCGAAATGACCGACAACTACGCCACCACATTTCACCACGCTCTTCACGTTAGTTCGGTAAAATGCTTTTCATTAATTTAAGATAATAATCTTTATCTTTATCATTATCTCATACTTTTACTTGTTTGTCAAATTTATATTTAATTGCATATATTAAAACTGTGATTGATATAGCTAGTCCAACAGTTCCTAATATGAATAAATAAAATACTAAGAACATTCTAAGTGCTATCATACTCTTTCACCGTTTGTATATGCTAAACTCTGTTTATTAACTTCTGCTATTAATCTTTCCATTTCCTTTCTTTCATTTTCTTTGAGTAAAGCTACCTTATAACCCCCATCATAAAGTGTCAAAAAATGAGAGATATATATTAATTGGTTTTTATTTAACATATTAATAACCCCCTAAATAAATATTTACTATTTGTTCTTTTTCTGTTTATGCTCGAATATACTTATAGTACAAATACAAATAAAAAGTATGTTAACCAGTAACCAAAAATTATCCATTATAAAATTATAATCATTCATCACAACCCCACCTTTGCAGTTTTTATTGTAAAGCTTGTATCTTCCAGTATTACGCCACCCTTAACTATCTTAGGTTTTAGCTTACCTTCATATTCTGCACCTATTTCAAAGTTATCGAATGTAACGAACGGATAACATCTATCTGACATACCACTACATGTAACATGCATAATGTTTTCAGTGTGTTTTAATTTAGTAACTTTTCCCACTTTGTTTAAAGGCATACATTTTTTATGTTTCTTTTCCATTTCGATATATGACTTTTGACGTAAAAACTTAGCTTTGTAAAATGTACTTTCATGTTTCCATGCACCTAATATTGTGTCTGATATTTCTAGTCCTTCGGGTATCTCTGTACCTATTAAGTGAAGGGAATCCGTATCGGCATAACAAAATCGATCATAAACTTTTTGTGCTGACGTTATAGTTTTGTATCTTGCATACGCAGTAATAAATGTTCCAACCGGTATATAAATTGGTGAACGTTGTTCTTCTTCTCCTAGTGTATACTTTACGATTCCAGTTTCATCCATGTAAGGAATCTTACTTTGAACAACTGGATTGAGGGCAAACTTACCGTAAAGGGCATTTAAAAATAATTTAGAAATTGTATATTGACCTTCATTACCATCTATCTTAGCTTGTATTTTTCGTTTGCTCCATTTATCAATATACTCGGTAAACATTCCTATGTTACTTCTGAACTTCCATCCACCTAAAGGGTCAAAGTTGTAAACATTATAATGCTCAAAGAATAATTTCAAATCAACACTTGTAAGTGTTAACGGTTCAGTATCTTTAGGATTGCTTTTAAGTACATATTCATTACCAATATATGAAGGATTATTTTTTAATTGTAATGTAGGTATATGATCGGGTTTTATTTCAAACTGACAAGTAAATTTTTGTACATATAAATCATACATTTTATCATCTTCATACTTTCCATCGAATTTTTTACCTTCGCAAAATGGCAATTTTTCTTTATACATTACGGAAGGATAGAGGGAATTTACATCTAGTACGATCCCCTCCCCAATAACTTTACCCTTGAACTTTGGGTTAACATAAGTAAATCCACCCTTGTAACTTTTCCTTACTTCCGAATCATAACTAGGAATTGGAAAACAATAATCAAAAGCTTTCTTTGTTACGATTTTCTTATAATCTGCTAGTGCATTACTTCCTTGAGTCATTTCGGTTAGATCTTCATCAAATAATACTTTCAATGCCCTTGCCATTATTTCGCAATCATTACGTAAATATGATAACTCGTTTTCGGTTATTTTATGGTTGGTATCTCGTATTTCTTTGTAATCTATTTCTCCTTTCTTAATTGGCAAATCAAAACTCTTTGCAACTTTTTTAACTGGCATATTGATTATTTTCAAACTATCGTACAATGTTACTTTATTTATGTGCTTACCTTGAACCTTAAAATATATTTCTATTGAATAAAATGCGCCCATGTTAGAAATCAAACTAGTGAAAGTTTTACTATCACATTCTTTTCTATCGATTACATGCTTGTACCCTAAATTAAAAAGATAATCAAAAATGAACTTTCCATCAAAAGCTAAATTGTGAAAGTATAAAGTGTCATTTTCATATTCACTTCTACTACACCACTTCATAAAATCATCCATATTGTTACCATACATAAAGTTATTTATATTATCTATTTCACATATTCCATAAGACCAAATACGAGTTGCTCCACCTTCCAAATACGTCAACGTTTCAAAATCTGCGGTGTAATTCATAACTACTCACCGAACTGCGCTTGCATTTCCTTATCAATTATTTTTTGTTCTTCCTCCTCTTTCATTGCTCCTATAACTTTTTTCCATTTATCAAGTGAAAGTTCTGCTATTTCTTTTGCGGGTAGTCTATCTGACGTAAATTGTATTTGTAAAATTGGGTCATCATAATAGTGGTCTGTTAAAAATTTAGGGTTTTGGTTTTTAATAAATGCATAAAGTTCATGCCCTTCATGACCTAAATTCTTTTGTATAGAATGTAGATAATTTACTTTATAACCGATTTGTTTATCACTGGAAAAGTTTTCCCTTGCTTGCATTTCTATGGTTTCGACAAGCATGTCCCAACCTCTCTGACTATTACCCTTAAAATTAAATTTCTTAACTCTTAGTGCATTTTCTTTTGTATCTCGTACAACTCCTTTATATTCTGCATCAATAATTGCTTTATCATATATAGCTTTTTTAGCTTTATTGATTCTATTAATTTTTATTTTTGCACTATGATATTGTGACTTTGTTATCTTTGCTCCTCCACCACTATCCATTGGTGATTCACCGCCAACCTTCAAATAACTTTTTAAATCCTTTTTAAGTTCATTGAAATCTTTTGTTGTACCTTTATTAACTTTAGCCTTTATATCTTTCGATTTTAATTTTTGTGGTTGATATTCTGCTATTTTAGGATTAGTTCTTTTTACTTTTGATATTTTCTTGTTATACTCTTTTACAAGGGTGTTAATTTCTCTATTGTTACCGTTATTGATAAACGTTTTAATATCTTTCTTAATTTTATTATAATCACTTTTACTTCCTAATTCTATTTTTTGAGTAATACTTTTCATTCTCAACATAGTAGGTTGCTTGGAAGTGGATTGTGTTTTTTTATCAACATTTATTCTATGGTTGTAATTCTTTAAGAGTTCAACCATTTCTTTATTCATGGTTTCTGTCATTTTTATCTTTTTAGGCATGTAACCCCAACCCCTTTGTGTTTAAATATTCCTTTCTAATTTTTCCCCTTTGATGCTAACTTCTAGTTTTTCAATAAAGTTTCTATCGTTGTCTTCAATCAAAAATCCTCTACTTTCTATTTTTTCATATAATACGAGGTCATGGTAAGTTGTAAAATTAATCGTGTAACCATAACGTTTTTCTAGTTTAAGGTTTTGGGCAACCCTATTTTCAAGATATGCGAACTTGAATTTATCAAGATGTAGACGAGATGAAAAAATATAAATAGTACTATCAATTCTAAATCGATACGGTGATGCTCTGAAATTATATGCTACTCCTCTACGTGTTGTTCTTGTTATCATATTTAAATTAAGGGAAGTAAATATTTACTTCCCTTTTCCTCTCTTTCTATTGAACTATGAAAGTCAACATTTTATTTTTACCAATTGTTTTGTTCTTAATTTTTATTGGCAATGGCTCGTCCCATACGTCGGGTGTACCAAATGTAGCAAATACTTTTCTTAGTGCTGAATACATGCCAATTGAAACACATGAGTAAGATTTATCATTTTCATCTATAAACACGATTCTAGGACATACTCGTTGTTCACCAGTTTCTTGATCGTTAAGTGTTATTTCCTCTGCAAATATATTCTTAATTTTTAGTATTTCTCCAACTTGGTCTGAAATAGTAGATTCGGGCTCATTAGTTGCATTGAATAACATTACCTTTTCAGCTCTAGTTTGTGGAATGAATGAGCAATACATTGCTTTTGCGGGTGCGGTTAAATCTTGTATCATGTTGCTATTGCCGTCCATTACTTCGGGTGTTCTTATCATTTGAACGTCGTTTTTAGTTTCTTCAATGATAGTTGCTAGTTCAGTATTTTTCTTAGTCATAATAAATCCTCTTTCCCCTCTCTAGGTGGAGGGTGACCATTTAGTTTGCAGTTACTTCACTTTTAATATGGTATACATTTAACTTAGAGTGGTCAAATGTTTAATTTCTACATAATGATATTTCTTTTTGTCAAAACCTTACTTAAGGGTTTCAACTGATTTGATTACTTGTGTTACTTCATATTATAAACAATTTTATTTTGATTACTATATGATTGGTGCTACGATCTTTTGTTCTTTGATATCTGCAAGAGATATAAATTCCATTATGTCCATTTCATAAATGTTAGTTGTTGTTAATGTTTCTAAAACAATCACTGGTGTTCCTAATTCCTTTTGTAATTCTTTTTTTAATTCTTCCTTGTCGAATGTTCCAATGTGTTCAATTGTTGTTACTTCGCTTTTTACTAAATCTCCTTGATCGTTAGCTGATACTGTTACATAGTTTACTTTTGTTACTGTGATTGTTCTTGAGAATCTTTGTCTTGCCATTTTACATAACCCCTTTTTAATATATTTTATTTTTGTAAAGAATGTTATCTTGTTGCACCTTTGGAATATTTCCCCTAACTGACTATAATTAATTATAACATCTATAAGTACATTATGCAAGCTTTATTTTAATATTTGTGAATATATTTTTATATTTTTGGTATAATTATGATATAATTGAATAGAAAGGAAGGGGGAAAAATGAAAATGACAAATCATGTTGAAGTTGTATTCTCAATGATATGCACTGGAATTACATATTTGATTGGTGGGGCAGATATGGCAATTTATTCGCTAGCGTTGTTTATGGCAATTGATTTTATAACGGGGGTTATGGTAGGTTACAAAACAAAGACACTAACGAGAGATAAAAGTCGAGACGGATTACTAAAGAAAGCTACTATAATATTAGTTCTTATTGTCGCAGTGACACTTGATCGTTTATTAAATAATGGCATGTGGGTTTTTCGCACTCTTATAGCATATTTTTATATATGTAGTGAAGGTTTGAGTATCTTAGAAAATAGTGCAAAAATAGGAATTCCAGTCCCACAAAAGCTAGTTGATGCGCTAGCAAATATTAAAACGAAGGGAGATGGACTTTAGTGAAGGGGTTTGACGTATCAAATTATCAAAAGGATTTAGATTTTACTAGTATGAAATGTGAAGTTTGTATAATAAAAGCTACGGAGGGATTAACCTACGTAAACCCTTCATTAAAAGATCAATATACAAAAGCTAAAAAGTTAGGTATGAAAGTAGGATTCTATCATTACCTAAGAGCAAATAATCCAATTGATGAAGCAAAACATTTTCTTGATACTATTAAAGATTTAAAAAGTGATTGCTTGTATGGGATTGATTCAGAAACAAGGGCAGAGGCAAAAGGTATTTCAGCTAGAACAAGAACTTTTGCTGACTATCTAATAATGCAAGGTAAGTCACCAATGTTATATACTGATTTAAATTTTTATAATACTGAAATACTTCCTTGTTGTAAAGATTTACCTCTTTGGATTGCATCATGGGGTAGCGTAAGACCTTCTATAAAATCGGTAGGTTGGCAGTATCAGGGAGTTGGAATTGATCTTGATATATTCGATAACACAGTTTTATTGCCTACTCCAAAAGTAGTACAAGCACCTAAGAAAGTAACCTTTGTTAATCCAAACGGTAAAGTTTTCAAGGTAATAAATGCTAGAAATGTTAATGTAAGAAGTAGCATGAGTTTAACAGAAAATAACATAATAGATACATTGCCAATAAACACAATCCTACAAATTGGTAGGGTGTATTCTAATGGATGGACTAACGTATATTTCGGAAATCATGGTGGCTTTGTAGTCACAAAATACTTAAAATAATATTGTTTAAATAGGCAATTATGGGTTGCCTGTTTTATAGAATATTATTGAGTATTCCACACTAATAATTGGGGTGGGTCGAGTATTCTAATATTACTACTAGTAGGAGATGATACAAGTTGACTAAAGAAGAACATACTCAAACCATGCAAACACTAAGAGATTTAATTTCGAGTGAGGTGATCGATCTTCCACAAATTGAAACAATATTTTCCACATTAGGTGCTGACAATGATGCAAGTAATGGTAGTATCGCTGACTTTACACAAAAGAACGTGAAACTCACTGAAAGTAACACAAAGTTACAAGGTTTTAACATGGACATGTTTTCAAGATTAGGAGTTCAACAAGACAAGCCATTGGATGGGATAATCCCGATAGCAGAAGAACCAAAAAAATTAGAATTTGAAGCGTTATTTAACGCAAAAGGAGAATTGATATAAATGGATATGATTACAATTATGAATACAATAATCGCTAATGGGTCAGCTGAATTTACCGCTAGAATCCCCGCCGCTACCGCTACTAATCTTACCGCCGTTGGTAATGCAATACTTGAGTACCCATCATCTACAGAGGAATTTTTAAACTTACTTGTTAATAGAATTGCAATGGTAATAGTAGATACAAGAGTTTATAATAACCCTTTAGCCCTATTAAAGAAAGGTTCAATACCTTTAGGAGATGGAGTTCAAGACATTTATGTTAACCCCGCAAAAGCTACTAAATTTGACTCAACTGGTGCTACTTTATTGGCACAAACAAGACCCGACGTAAAAGTAATTTATCACACAATGAATAGGGAAGACCAATATCAAGTATCTTTCACAAAGAAAGGTCTTAAACAAGCTTTTGTTAGTTATGCTGACATGGGAAACCTTCTAACTGGTGTTATCAATTCACTCTATAGTGGTGACAGTATGGATGAATTTATATTAACTAAAAATCTTATAGGTGGTGCAATCACTGACAATAAAATAATTAATGTAGAAGTTCCAACTATAGATTCAGCCGACGGAGCAAAAGCACTAGTAAAAGCAATCAAAAATGCAAGCTCATTATTCGTATATGCAAGTTCAAACTTTAATTCTTATTTAACTGCACAACCCGCAATTGGTGGTGACTTAATTCCCGTTATAACATGGACTCCAAAAGAAGATCAAATAATACTAATAAGATCTGACGTAATGAATGAAATTAGTGTAGAAGTTTTAGCAAGTGCATTTAACCTTGATAAAGTTTCATTCTTAAGACAAGTAGTAGAAGTTGATACTTTTGGTAGTGCAACGAAAACACTTGCAGTACTCGCTGATAAATCATACTTTAAAATTTATGATAATGAAAAATCAGTGGAGAACTTCTACAATTCTAAGAACATGACAACAACGTTTTTCTTAAATCACTGGCAGACATATTCACTATGTTTATATGCAAATGCAGTTACATTCTCTACATTATAGGAGGTATAATTCATGGCAACAAGTACGGTACATTTAATAAATGTACCCCTTGACCCAAACTATAAAAATGAAATTACGTTTGGTACGGAAGGGGCGCAAAGTGCATATTTTATATCTTGTAAAACTCATTCCTTCTTAGAGGAAAGCTATATAAGAAAAGGGCATCAAATGAATGTTTTAATGTATCTTGAAGACTTATGGAATGTAAATTACCTCATGTTTCAAAATGAAGGTAAGTGGTTTTATGCTTTTGTTACTGACATGAAATGGATTAATAACAGTAACACTGAAATAACTTTTGAAATTGACGTATATCAAACATGGCTATTTAATACAACTATAATGAAAAGTTTTGTAATACGTGAACATGTAAATGATGATACTATAGGAAATTATTTACTTGATGAAGGTCTTGAAACTGGTGAATATATTCCAAAATCAATACTTAAGAATGACGACTTGCTAGAGATTTATAATGTTGTTGCGTATAGTGATGGATTGGAAGGTGTCTTTGGTGGATCTTATTCTAATGTATTTAGTGGTATGAGGTACAGAGCATATAAACGCGACAATGATACTGGTTTGCTAGCATTTATAAACTCAAAAGTAACAATTGGTAAAGCTGACAGTATAGCATTTATTTTTACAATACCAAAGTTTTTACTAGGTACAGTTGTAAGTGGTTCTGATATTCCATACGATACAATCCCCGCTTTTGCATTACAAAGTTTAGTTATTGACAGAACTAATCTAGATGGTTATTATCCTAAAAATAGAAAAATGTTCACATCTCCATACACAATGGTATATGCAAGCAATAATAAAGGTGGTAGTGCGGTTTATAAATTAGAGGATTTTGACGGTAGTACTGTTATGTTTGGTATTGGTGGAGAAATTGGATCATGTCCAACGGTAGTTTGTATACCAATGAACTATAAAAAACAAGATTTCTTTTGGGAAGAGGCTTTAAGCCTTAGTGGATTTCCTTTATGTTCATGGAATAACGATATTTACGCAAACTGGCTTGCACAAAATAAAACGGGTTTAGCAATTTCAACCGGTGCAAGTATTGTAAGTTTAGTAGCGGGGGCGGTTACTGCAAATCCAATTGCAATTGGTGGTGGTGTTATGGGTGCTTTATCTCAAATGTCAAGTGTCTATACTCATAGTCTACAACCCGATCAAGCAAAAGGTAGTACCGCTAGCGGTGGAGTAAACGTAGCGTTCGGTGTTAATACATTTATATTTAGTCAGATGGAAATCAAATATGAATATGCTGAAAGAATCGATAACTTCTTTGAAATGTATGGCTATAAAATTAACAATTTAAAAGTGCCTAACACAACTGGCAGACCATATTGGAACTTTGTGCAAACTATGGATATTAATATTAAAGGTGCAATACCACAACAAGATATGCAGAAACTAAAATCAATTTATGATAAAGGCATTACATTATGGCACAATGGAGCGAATGTAGGAAACTATGATCTAGTAAACCACTAGGAGGTGAATTATTATTAATCAGAATATGAAAAAATTTAAACTTTCCGAATATGACAATTTAACAACTTTACAAAATTATATAGATAGATTGTCACTTCTTGCATTAACTATATTTGAATGGGAAGGGTTACCCGATAGTATTGACGAAAGATATTTAGAAAAAACACTTCTCTACCATGGTAAAATTCTTTTCTTCAATGATTTAATGTTAGGAGAACCTTTAGCACTTAAATGCTTTGGTAGTGGAATGTTAAATCATTATGACTTACCTATCAGTTACACAACTTCCGCAACCAACCATAGTGAAACTTATGATGTAAAAGATTGTGTTTTAATGCGTGACAATTATTTAGAAATTCCATGTTATGATACTATAGTACAATTTGCATATAGACTTGCGAACGCTGAAAGAACAATTGATGTTAACATCCATGCACAAAAGACACCAGTGTTAATACTTACAAAAGAAAAACAGAAACAGACAATGCTCAATGTTTATGCTAAGTATGATGGATTCGAACCAGTTATTTTCGGTAACAAAGATACTCTTGATCCAAGCGATATACAAGTATTAAAAACGGAAGCTCCATTTGTTGCTGATAAACTCCAAGCATATAAACATCAAATATGGAATGAAGCACTTACCTACATTGGAATAGATAATTCTAACACTGACAAGAAAGAACGATTAATAACAAGTGAAGTTGATAGCAACTCTGATAATGTTGACTTGTCCGCACAAACTAGGTTAATGCCAAGACTACAAGCGTGTAAATTAATCAATGAAAAATTAGGCTTAAATATTAGTGTAAAAGTAAGAGATTTAACATTAAATTCAAATGGTGTTAACGTCACAACAACGGAAGTGGTAATGTAATGGCAAAATATACTATGGAGTTAGGTGAAATTGTAACCAGTAAAGATATTAACGGTGTGCTCATTAATGTATTTTCAGCATATCCATTATTTGATGATTTGTATAGAGATACACTTGAAACAAAAATAATCGAACACTTTTATTTCCAAGAGATTGGTTATGAAACGATAGGTCAATTTAAAATGCGACTAGGTGTAAAAATGCGTGAGATAATGCCACTATATAATAAAATTTATGCAACGGAGTTGCTAGATGTTAGAATACTTGATAACTACGATATTGAAGAAAACTATACTAGAGATAACACAAATAGTGGAAGTTCTAAAAATGATAACACACAAACCCAAACTGGTGGAAATGGAAATACTAGCACAACAACAAACACTGGTGAAGATATTGATTTGTTTAGTGATGTTGCTCAAGGAAGAGTTAATTTTGGTACTAACGATTATGTAACAAATATAACTAAAAATATAGTAGACAATGGTAGTACTAATGTTAATAGTGCTACAAATAATAGCAACGTAATTGATGGCGGAACTGGAAGTAATGAAAATATTGGTAATGAAGTATGGAAACGTACAATGAAAGGTAACATAGGAGTTCAAAACGATTCGCAAGCCATTCAAGTTTATAGAGATAGTCTAGTTAATGTAGATTTAATGATTATTGGAGAATTGAATGAGTTATTTATGGGGGTGTTTTAATGATAACACAAAGTGGTATTACACAAGGTTATAGTAAAAAAGATTTACAAGGTCTTTCAACGGATACAAAGCCAGTTATAAATATAGGTAATGGAAGTACGTTTATAGAACTTGATACTAGCAAAGTATGGTTATATGACGCTGAAAATGTAAACATAATAACAACTAATGGGTGGTGGGAAATATAATGGATAAAATATTACTAGCTAAAATGAAAAATATTCAAGTTGGCGCAATCCCACCAGTTGTTAGCGAAACGCTCGCAACTCATACGTCGGAATTGGCTGATATTGTGTATTCGGTAAAAGACAAAACAACTACACAAATTCAACAATTTATAGATGACAACCATTTAAAAGGTGTTATATATTTTCCTAATACTACTACAAACATTTATGTTTTAACAGACACTTTGAAAATACCTTCTAATACTACTATATTAATTAATGAAGGCGTCATTTTAAAACTAGATAATGCTATTAATAAACCGATATTTGAAAATGTTGATAAAATAAATGGAAATACAAATATAATTATTAAGGGTGGAAAGCTTGATATGAATATTGCAAACCAAACTATACAAACTCCATGCATTAGTATTTCCAAGGTAACAAAATCACATTTTAAAAATATTGAAATAATGGGTACAAAACAAGTGACATATGTTGGTATAGGTGCATTCGATTTATACCGGTGTGATTATAATATTATTGAAAATTGTAAACTTTATAATTCAGGTGATGAAGGGTTATATTTAAGAGAATGTAATTTCAATAAAGTTATAGCCGGGGAGTATTATGATTGTTTAAATGGTTCGGGTGTAGCATCTACACTTGGACAATATAATGAATTCAATGGTATTCATTGTTATAGAAACAGTGGTAGTAATTTTTCAATAAATTCACTTTATTCATTGGTGTTAAATTGTTTATCGGATGGTGGAATGGGCTTTAATGGTATAACGTTAGGACATGCAAATTCACCGTCAAGTTATTCTACTGTTATTAATTGTATAGTAAAGAACAACAAACAAGGTATACGAATTTTAGGTTCAAGTATCGGTGTTATAGTGTCTAATAATATTGTTGCTGATAATAATTTTGATTCAACTTGTATAGGAATAGGGGTAAGTGATTCATGCTCTAATTGTATCGTGTCTGATAATTATATCTTAAATAATTATTTAGGGATACAAGTTAATACAGGAGATAAAGGTAATATTATTAAAAATAATATAGTAAAATTTAACAAAGGTACTGGCATTACAATAACGGACACAAGAAATACTATAATTAGCGGAAATTTATGTGAAAACAATGCATCATTACCCGGACTTGGATATGGCATTTATCTTTCTGCCACATCTAGAGATAACATTATAACTGAAAATAGGTGTTTCGATTCACAAACTACAAAAACACAAGAACGTGGGATTTATTCAGATGGTAGTTTTAATATTATAGCAAACAATATTTTATTTGGAAATAAAACTGCACAATTAACAAATGGTGCAAATTGTTCGCTTAGTAATAATATTTTATCAAATATAGATTCTATGAAATTCGATGTTACGTTAAATGATACAACAACAACTACCATAGTTAATGCCAATATAAACGCATTAACTAAAATATCATTTATTGCTAAAACTTCAACCGCACTAGATAGAAAAATTTATCAATCAGCTATAACTAACGGAAGTGTAACATTTACGCATTTAACAGGTACAAATGATATTATTTCCGTGTGTATTTGTTAAACTTGGATAATATGACGACACAACGACCACAAAATAAAAGGAGGAATAAACATGGATTTATTACAAAATTGGTTATTAACAAGAAATAAATTTACAACCGCTAGCGATAGTGAAGAATTAAGTATGTTAGACCTAGTTGGAAAGACTGCTTTCAAAACTAATGAAATGATAGAAAATTTAAATGGTTATGATGCCAAAATAGGCGCAAAAGTAAGTATCATAGATTTAGAACAAAATAGGCATCTTAGTGCAACTGGCGATTTTACCGGATCATGGTTTGGTATTACAACACCTTCATATTCCGAACCCGGAATCGCGGGAGTTGTTGAGCAAAGTAGATTAGATGTTATAGACATAAAAGCAAAAGCCATAACAGACGGTGTTAAAATAGATAATAAAATAAATGAATTAGGCATACAAATTGGTGATTCTAATGGTGTTGATGATACTTCAATGATTCAAACTATTTTTGATAATTTGATTGATGGTCAAACGGTTGTATTTACTGCACCACATTATATTGTAACAGATACTATAACACTTAATAAAAACAATATAAAGATCGTTTCTAATGGTAGCAATTATTATATGAATGTTATTGAGTGCATAACACCTAATAAACTTATTCTTAAAGTAACATCTTATGGAGTTAAAATCTATAATTTGCAATTTAAGGGTGATGGCAGTTCATACGGTGAACTTGCAACGGTAAACGGAATAGAATATAATAGGGGTACGGATGCAAATATAGATTGTGAAGTATTCCAATGTAGCTTTACAAGATTATATTTAGGTATTAAAATATATGGTAGAAATTTAAAAGTAAGTGATAATATATTTAGTGAATGCCTATATGGTATATCACAAACAACGGTAGGAATAGAAGAAATAAGAGGTATAATTGTAAGAAACAACAGATTCCACGGTTGCGGTTATTATTCAATGTTAGCGGGTTCATTAGGTTCAATGTGTATAAGTTTACCAAATACTTCTTTCGGTAATGTTATACAAGATAACTACGCAGACCAAATAAAAGGCTTTTTTAATGGAGGTGGTGAGAAGTCAACATTCTCTAATAATATAATTCTCAATTTTGTTACTAATGGTATCAATATTAATGATGGTGATTGTGTTGTTATTGATGGTAATACTTTGATTGGTGATTTATCTTCTACGGTTGGACAATATTTCTTTGGTGGAAGTGGAATTGCAATCGCTAACGGTGCTTTATGTAGAGTAAGCAATAATACAATAACTGGTGTTCGTTATAACTCAATAAAATTATCTGCCGTTTCAAAAAGTTCAGTATCTAATAACATGATAATCAATTTCAATATTGCAACAACCGAACCAAATTTATATGATGGTATCTCAATTGATTCAAGTAGTCCATTTAATTTAATAAGCAATAACAGAGTTGAGAAAGGTTTAAATTTATCACTTGGAAGATATGGCATTGGTGTTTTTGGTGGTGAATGCGTTATGAGTAATAATGTAGTCTTCCCAACTAATATAACAAAAGGTGTTTATGTTGATCCTTCAATATTAATGTATGGTGATTCGTATAGTGATGTTGGGCAAAAGAGAGTTGAATATGGTGCAACGATTCCAACAACTGGAAGATGGGCGCAAGGCGATAAATTTATTATACTTGCTCCAATGTTAGGTTATCCAACGGAATATACTTGTGTGGTTGCGGGTCAGGATGGTACGGCAAACTTTGCAATGTCAGCACAAACAATAAACAGAGTGACAACGGCACAAAGACCAACTGGCTTAACAGTTCACGAACAAGGACTTGTTGTAATTGATACTACATTAGGAGGTAAAACTATTACTTGGAATAATATGGTTTGGACTGATAGTAATGGAACGATAGTTTAGAACCCCCACACCTCGTAGGCTCACACCCAATCTTCATGGGTGCAACCCCTACGGGGTATAACTTTATAGAAATGAAAACAGATCTAAAGTGAATGAACGTTTAGTTTAGAGTTGTGTGTATTGTGTACACAATTGGACCAACATAGATGATAATGAATATCAAGTAAATTGTTTGTAAGTGTACACACAAGTAGACACGAGT
>Ga0209123_1002044_pt1 | contig 18069 bp, 4 predicted proteins | sample BarGraIncu00431A_FD_184500 | JGI IMG/M metagenome (GOLD analysis project Ga0209123, IMG submission 184500) | Arctic peat soil microbial communities from Barrow, Alaska, USA - Barrow Graham LP Incubations 004-31A (SPAdes) (version 2) | ecosystem: Environmental > Terrestrial > Soil > Wetlands >... | reverse complement strand
TGGAACGTGCAACCGGTGGAGATCGCGAAGGACGCGCTGGCAGAGGTGGCGGCAGATCGGGTGGTGAAATGTCTGACATGGGTGGAAGCATGGAAGGAGGCGGAATGCGGGGCGGCGGAATGGGCGGTGGTCGTGGAGGAATGTCACGCGGAGGAGGTTACAGCAGCGGTGGTTCGGGCGACAGGAGCGGTTTGTTTGAAAAGGTCTCTTTTAAGCAGAAGTTTACGATGGCGAAGGAATAGATAATTAGGTCGTTAGACAATGAAATAATTTGAATCTTCCGGCGCATAGGGCAGCAGCTATTTTGCGAACCTTGTCAGATGTGCCGATATCATATCCTATACTGTTCCCCGGGTAGCGCTCTCTTCGATCGCTTACCTGGGGTTATTTATATTCAACCCATGCAGGATGAGGTGAATGCCTGAAATTTGTCCGGCTAAAACAGTTGAGCCGATACCTTACTTGTGGCAATCGTCGCAATCAGGAAAAAAATATTGACATTTTTCTGAAACATACAACAAACCATATACGTTATTCATTTCAATTCTTAATAAGAACCGTTGTGTTTATCTGTTGCCGGGATCCCTACCCGGCCGTTTCCGGATAGTACAACTCATAGGCTACCGGGTTTATACCTGCAACTAAACAATCGTTATAGGTTGTTTTATTGACGATCGTAAATTCTAATTCTATCGTCAGCATATGGAGTTTTAAAATATCCTCTTTTCAATATTATCGCAAGGCCAATCAATTTATTAATTCGTCTTCGTATGGAAAAGTCAACTCAAAATAATTCACCCTCACAATTTCTAACAACTGATGCTGGCAAAACCAAATCGAATGCGATTGAGGTACCGTCAATAACACTTCCCAAAGGTGGCGGGGCGTTAAAGGGGATTGATGAGAAATTTACCGTAAACGCCGTGAACGGCACTGCTTCGTTTTCGATTCCGCTTCCTTTTTCTACGCCCAGGGGCGCCGCTCCCTCATTATCGCTTTCGTATAATTCGGGTGCTGGAAACAGCATTTTTGGTCTGGGCTGGAGTTCTGGTTTAGGGACAATCAAACGTAAAACAGATAAGGGGCTTCCCCAATACCTTGATATGATTGATTCGGATACTTATCTACTTTCGGAAGCTGAGGACCTCGTACCTGAATTCAGAAAAGAGCCCGATGGAACCTTCTCGCTGGATGGGAATGGTGATTATATCATCAATGAAAGAGATACCCCTGACGGACTATTTAAAATCAGGAATTACAGACCCCGCATTGAAGGGCTGTTTGCCCGTATTGAACGGTGGATCGAACTTGCAACAGGTGTCCTTAAATGGCGGGTGATTACACGAGATAATGTAACCACACTATACGGATGGAGCAGTAATTCGGTGATCATCCATCCCAAAGAGAAGATGAAGATATTTGAATGGTTTCCTGAATTTGTGTTTGACGACAAGGGAAACTGCGCTAATTATCTGTACAAAAAGGAGGATGATACCGGGTTCGATGATTCGTTTATACATAACCGCAACCGGTTCGAAAACGGGACTATCACTTATACAAACCTTTATCTTGAAAAGGTGCTTTATGGCAATAAAACGCCCTATCAGAAGTTCGGTGATTCTTATCCCGCAGCATCGGATTACCTGTTTCAAAATGTATTTGATTACGGGGAATACGATCAGAATGCCCCTTATTCGAAAATTAAAGCGTGGGATTACCGCACCGATGCTTTTTCGGATTACAAACCGGGTTTCGAAATACGTACCACACGTCTGTGCAAAAGGGTTTTGCTTTTTCACTTCTTCAATGAGTTGTCCGGCGGATCGGCCCTTGTAAAATCACTTAATTTTGAATACGATACGATAACGGAACGTGATTTTACGTTTCTGAAATCGATCACGCCTTTTGGCTATATTAAGAAACAGGATGGAACTTACACCCATAAAAACTTTCCTGCAACGGAGTTTGAGTATCAGAAACACGATTGGAATGCGACTGTTAAAAGCATCGCAACAGAAGACCTAGTTCATGCACCTTCGGGACTCGATGAGCCACAGTTTCAATTTACCGATTTATTCAACGAAGGGTTGTCAGGCATCCTGACAGAACAGGGCAACGGCTGGTATTACAAGCACAACCTGGGCAGCGGGCAATTCGAACAGGCTAAATTGGTCTCGCCAAAACCTTCGTTTGTTGGCCTGGGTAACCGGCTTCAGTTATCGGATTTGGATAGTGACGGAGGCAGGCAGCTTGTAAGTTTGGGTACTGAACCCAGAGGATTTTTTGAGTTGGATGATGATAATGAATGGCAACCCTTCCAAAACTTCAGGAATTTGCCAAATATTGATTTTAATGATCCGAATACAAAAATGATTGATCTGAACGGCGACGGGAAACCTGATGTACTGATTACGGAAGATGTGGTTTTTACCTGGTATCAATCGGACGGGCGAAATGGTTATTTGCAGTCACATCAAACCATCAAATCGATTGACGAAGAGGCAGGTCCGCATGTTGTGTTCTCCGATCCGAAGCATACCATTTATCTTGCAGATCTTTCGGGTGACGGGATGACCGATATTGTCCGTATCCGAAACGGTGAGGTTTGTTACTGGCCGAACCTTGGATATGGAAAGTTCGGCACCAAAGTGGCAATGGACAATGCCCCGGTGTTCGATCATCCTGATTCGTTTAACCCTGCTTTTTTACGGTTGGCAGATATCGATGGCTCCGGCACCAGCGACCTCATCTATCTTGGCCGAAATAAATTCACCTGCTGGTTGAATTTCAGCGGAAATATTTTTGGATCAGTTCCGTTTGAGATAACTGCATTTCCTGATGTGTATAACCAGACAAAAATTACCGTGGCCGATTTGTTGGGAAATGGAGTAGCCTGTATTGGATGGTCAGGCCCATTATCAAAAGATACCAGTGCTCCTTTAAAATACATTGATTTAATGAACAGTAAGAAGCCACACATCATGGTTTTTTACAAAAATAACCTAGGGAAAGAGGTGTCGCTCGAATACACCCCTTCGACGAAGTTTTACATTGATGATAAACTGACCGGAAATCCATGGATTACCAAACTGCATTTCCCGGTTCATTGCCTGTCGAAAATCGAAACCACTGACAAGATCTCGGGCTGGCGTTTTGTAAACTCCTATAAATACCATCATGGTTATTACGACCATCCTGAGCGGGAATTCAGGGGTTTTGGGATGGTGGAACAGACCGATTCGGAAAATTTTGAGCATTGGGCAGAAGGAAATGCTTCGAATATTGTGGACGAAACATTGCATCAGGAGCCGGTTGTGACAAAAACATGGTTTCATACGGGGGCATTTTTAGGTCGTGATAAGATCCTGAACCAGTTTGCAAAGGAATATTGGTACGAAGAGATGACCCGACAGGGGTTTGCAGTGGTGAATCACGAAGTTCCGTTGCCTGATGCGCAGCTTGTCCCTTCACCCGGAATACCGGATTCGGCAATTAATCATATAAGTGCACAGGAATGGCGCGAAGCTTTACGATCGTGCAAAAGCATGTCGCTGCGTTCGGAAGTTTTTGCGCACGATGCTCCATTGGTTGGGGCGACACCAGATCAACTGAAGAAACAACTCATCCCTTATTCTGTTGCCACCCATAATTGTATGATTGAATTGCTGCAACCACAGGGTAAAAACAAACATGCTGTTTTTATCGTGAAGGAGCGTGAAGCGATCACTTACAGTTATGAAAGGGATACGGCAGATCCGCGTATTTCGCACAATTTAAATATCAGACTGGATGAATACGGAAATGTATTGGAATCTGCCGCAGTGGTTTATCCACGCGTTTTGGCAGATAGTTCCCTCCCTTTGGAAACCCAAACGGAACAAAGCAAGACGGTTATTACCTATAAACAGAATCAATTTACAAATGATGTTACTGGCGATGATGTTTACCGGTTACGATTGCAATCTGAAGCGAAAACCTACGAACTGAAAGGCGTTGCCAAAGCTGGTCAGTATTATGTTGTCAAAGATTTTGATGATATTCTTACCGATCCAAAATCATCAACTGCAGCCTATTACGAATTGGATAAACCCCTTCTTGCCGGCAAAGCGCAACGACGTTTAATCGAACATATCCGGATAAATTACCGGAGTAATCATCTCACCGGAAAACTATTGCTGCATCAGCTCGATTCGCTGGCGCTGCCGTATGAAAGTTATCAGCTTGCTTACACGCCTGAATTGATCACCGATATTTATGGTGCAAAGGTCGATGCAGATCTTATGACCGAAGGCAAATTTACGAATAGCGAAAGCGATCTGAACTGGTGGATTCGTTCGGGAACCACGCAATTTATTGAAGGTGCAGAAACGGAAGTTGACGCTAAAAACAGGTTCTATGTACCTGTCTCTTACATCGATCCATTTGGCTCGACAACCAGGATCAAATATTACGGTACCTATTTTCTTTTTGTTGAAGAGAAGGAAGATGCGTTGAAGAACAAATCGAAGGTTGACCAATTCAACTTCCGTACGCTTCTGCCTCAGCGCATGAGAGACATCAATAACAACCTCTCCGAAGCAATTTCGGATGAGCTTGGATTGGTAAAAGCGATGGTTTTGATGGGGAAGGGAAATGAAGCAGATGATTTAACCGGCTTATCGGAGTTTACAGATCCGGCAGAAACAGCTTTGGTGAATCAATTCTTCAATACCCCTGATACTCCGGATGGTGTAGATAATACAGTGTTGCTTAAGGATAAGGCAAATCTGCTACTACAGCATGCCACGGCCCGTTTTGTCTATGATTTCGATAGCTATATAAATACCGGTAAACCTGCTGTTGTAGCCTCAATTCTTCGTGAGGAGCATTTTAAAAAGAATAACAATTCCCTTGTTCAGCTTAGTTTCGAGTATTCGAATGGACTCGGAAATGTGATTATGAAAAAGGTGCAGGCAACGCCCGGCATTGCAAAAAAGGTTGTTGTAAATCCCGATGACACTTATGTAATTGTTGATTTGGATACCTCCGCCCTTGATCCGGAACAACTCCGCTGGATCGGAAATGGTAGAACTATCCTGAATAATAAAGGGAACGCCGTTAAACAATATGAACCCTATTTTTCGGTAACGCACCGTTATGAATCGCTCAAAGAGTTGGTTGAATCGGGCGTTACACCTGTTATGTATTACGATGCAATGAGCAGGTTGGTAAAAACCAAAATGCCCGATGATACCTTAAGCCGGATGGAATTTGATTCGTGGAAACAGATCATATCTGATGCAAACGATACGGTTCTTGACGCAGAATGTGCCTGGTATATCAATCGGGTCAACCGTTTGATCGATGCTGAACTTATCGCTGAAGGCAAAGATCCTGCACGAGAAAAAGTAGCTGCGGACAAAGCTTTCAAACATGCCAATACCCCTAAAGTCATGCATTTTGACACGTTAGGAAGGCCTGTTTTATCCGTAGAGCATAACCGGAATGTAATTACGAATGCCGATGAATATTATCGGACCAAGGTGAAAATGGATGTCGAAGGAAACCTGCGGAGTGTTACTGATGCCCGTGAGATTCCTGAAAACGGGAATAAGGGGAATTTGGTAATGCAATACAAATATGATATGCTCGGTAACAAGGTGTATCAAAACAGTATGGATGCCGGTCAGCGGTGGTTGCTAATCAATATTATGGGAAACCCATTACGTACCTGGGATGAACGGAATCATGAGTTTCAATATTATTACGATGCGCTGCACCGGCCTGACTATGCTAAAATTAAAGGAGGTGATGGTGCCTTACTTGATAATATCTTCGACAGGGTTATTTACGGGGAATCCCTTTTGTTACCCAACAGGAGCAATGAGGTGACCTTGCAGGCCTCCAATATTTTAGGGAAGGCCATTCAGCATTTCGATACAGGTGGCGTACTGAATTCACCGGCATATGATTTCAAAGGACAACCTTTATTCACAACGCGTAAACTTTTCAGAAATTACCAGTCGGTGGCCAATTGGACCAATGGCAACCTTGTGGTTGACCTGGAAAATGATGAATTTACTTTCACCACCCAGACAGATGCGCTGGGAAGAATATCAAGACAGACCGCTCCCGACGGAAGTATCATTACGCCGTCGTACAATGAAACAGGTCTCCTAAATGGTGAAACCGTATTGCATTCGAATCCTGTTTTGACGACAACCTATCTAAAAGAAATTGACTACAATGAGAAAGGTCAGCGAAATAAGATAATTTACGGTAATGATGTCAGTTCGAAATTTTATTACGACAAACAGACGTTTCGTGTAAACCGGATTGAAACCAAACGGATCAACAATGATCCACTTCAGGACTGGAACTATACGTTTGATCCCATGGGTAATATCACCCATATTGAAGATAAAGACATCCCGGTGGTGTTTTTTAATAACCAGAAAGTAACAGGCCTTTCGGAGTATACCTATGATGCGCTTTACCGGATAGCGGCAGCTACAGGAAGGGAGAATGATGCGGCACTGAATTTTGACAATAAAGACAACTGGAATGATGCCCCGTTTATGCACCAGTTCAATCCGGGTGATCCGATGGCAGTGCGCAATTATACACAGAACTTTCAGTATGATGAAGCAGGGAATATCAAACAAATGAATCATCAGTCGGCGGGTAACAACTGGACCCGGAACTATAATTACGAAAAAACCAGCAACCGTTTAAAGACGACACAAATTGGTGCCGAAACTTACAGCTACACACATCATCCGAAACATGGTTTTATAACTGTTATGCCTCACCTCGATGAAATGGGGTGGAGTTTTAAAGAGGAACTGGTGAAATCAATCAGGCAAAAAGTAAATCCAGGTAATGGAACGGCTGAAACGACATGGTATCAATACGATGCCAATGGACAACGAATCCGAAAAATTACAGAGAATAGTGCCGGTGCCGAAGCAATACCAACTAAAAAAGAGGAACGTATTTACATCTCGGGCTATGAAACCTACCGGACTTACCAGGCTAACCTGATCAATTTTGAACGGGAATCATTGAGTTTGATTGACCAGGGAAATCGTTTTGTAATGGTGGAAACTGTCAAACAAAATACGAAACCTGCGCCCGCTCCTTCGGAAACAGTCGGAGCACGCTTGGTCCGTTATCAATTTCACAACCATTTGGGTTCATCTTCTTTAGAGCTGGATGCTTCTGCACAGGTGATTAGTTACGAAGAGTACCATCCTTTCGGAACAACGGCCTTTCATGCTCAAAGTGCCACGATTAAAGCCGCAGCAAAACGTTACTGTTTCACAGGTATGGAGCGTGACGAAGAAACCGGACTCGAATACCACAGCGCGAGGTCCTATCTGCCATGGCTGGCGCGGTGGGCGAGTACCGATCCGACAGGTATTAAGGATGGCACGAATGTCTATGCCTATGTGGCTGACAATCCAGTGATTAAGGCGGATATTACTGGTAAACAGGCGAGTCCGGACGGTAATACTGCTCCCGTCCAGACTCCTGCACAGACTCCGAAAAAGGAAGAAAAACCTCCTGATGAAGCGCAACCTACACCTCCGCCACAGGCTACTGCCGGAGGACCAGGTCAACCTGCAGGCAGGACGGGAGTTGCGTTGACATTTCAAAGACAAAGGTTAACGGCAGCGGGGGCACAAGGAGGTGGAACTCAATTTAGTTTAGCATTCAACCATGGTCTTGCGCAATCGGAAACTTTGGGTGGAATAGAATTAACCGGTAATCTGACCACTGTTGGTGATACTTCATTCAACCAAACCGGCTTTTCTCCTTCGGCAGGAGTGCATGCATGGTATGGTCCGGATGGGAGCCGTATTATTTATGGCGGATACTTATCATTGAACTATGCCACAGGACAAAGTCCTCCTAATACAGGGTCGAATGTTGGAGGAGTTCTTACATTGGCGCCAGAGTTTCATCTTGGAGGTCCTGATGCCGATCATGCACCTTTTGTGTTTGGCATTAATGGCAGCGTTGGACGTCAGCAATATACTCAAGTATCACAAACGGGTGATGGTGCAGCGTCAACATATATTCCAAACCCCGTCAATGTTACCGGATCATTGAACCTGACTTATAATCCAGTTTATTATTCCGGCAGCAAAGTTCCAATTGTATCAATTTATGGTGAAGGCGCAGGAGGAAGGATCATAAACGGAGGAGCGATAGGGGGCACCAAATTTGGATCCTTAGGAGGTGGTGCCAGTGTTAATATCCTTGACGGACCCCGAATTTATACAATAGGTGTGGCCGGAGGATATCGCTCGCAGGGCGATACTGTTGGATCCGGACTGGTTCCGGCTGTCGGCCCTTTCGGATATGTTACTATTGGAGCAGCTTGGTATTAAAACTCACATATAGAATTATTTAAAACGCATATAACTTTATTTTACTTCTAAAAATTTAAAAAATAATAATATGGCAACAGATACAAAATCACCAACTCCCAACATCGTTTTGGGAAAGGTAACAGACAATCAAAATCGCGCGATCGCCAACCTGATTGTACATGTTTTCGACCGTGACATGCGAAGCGAAGAACTGCTGGCAGAAACCGTTACCGACAAAGATGGCAAGTATCAAATTTCCTGGTTGCACAGTCAGCTGAGTGGCAGGGGCGTTAAGGAAGCAGATATTTCTATCAAGTTATTTACACCCGAAAAGAAGACCCTGGTTTATGAATCGGATATCAATTCGATACGTTTTAATGCCTCACCGCGCGAGGAAATCAATATCATCGTGCAAAATGAAATCAGCCCGGAGGTGGTCGAGTATGATTATCTGCACAGGGAAGTCACCTTTTTAGCCAATAAAGTGGCCATTGCCGATTTGCAGGAGAACACCGAAAACCAGGATATTACTTTTCTTTCGAAAGAACTGGAAGTTGAATCCGTAAAAATTGAACACCTTGTAGTTGCACACCGTCTTCAGAATTTATCGCAGATTAGCCCGGCTTTCTTTTATGCCTTGCTGCGCAAAAACACGTTGCTTAAGAGTAATTCTTCCACATCAATGAACGCCAATCTTACTATTGGCATCAGCACCGATGTTCAGACCCTGCTTTATGATGCGGCATTAACGGATCCAAAGGTGATTCAAACAGATGTTACAAATGCGGCAAAGGAGATGATTGTGGCTTCAAGAGTCAGGGAGGAATGCAAACTCAATATTGAAATGCTCCGGGAATACAGAGGGAAGGCAGAAGAGTATTATAAGAATGAACATCCTAAAAAAGTTCTGAATACGGTCACCAACTTTGTTTTGCAAGGTAAAGTGCAGGAAGCGGGACAGCTTTTCCAGGATAATAAAGATGACCTGAATACCTTCTTCGATAAAATTGCTGATCCTGCTTTTTTTAGCAATACAACCAATTCAACTGATGCGAAAACCAATATTGCGTTAGGGAAACTGTTTGGGTTTAGCGATGAAATAATTCCTCCTATTATCAAATCAAAGAATATAACTACGCCACAGGATTTAAAGAAACTGGCAGGACTCAATAAGGCTGATTGGGTTGTAGAGCTGACGAAGGCAAAAGGGAGAGGTGCTTTGAATCAGGAGGTTAAAGATACAATTGATCTGTATGCTTCAACCATTGTTCGAAAACTGGAGAAAGCATATCCTACTGCTGCATTTACGGCCCAGTTGGCAAGAGAAAAAAAACCTGTTCTAAAAAACCATGATGCCATTGTTTCGTTCCTGACTAACCATGAGGGTTTCGATTTAGCCAAACACAATTTTGACAATTTCATAAAGGAAAACAAAGTACCTGTAAAAGAAAGTGCTGCAATTAAAGAAGAATTAAAATCTGTTCAGCGTGTTTTCAAATTGGTGCCTCAGTACAACACGACCAAGGCACTGCTGAATGAAAATATTCATTCGGCGCAAAGTATCGTAAGTGTGGGAGTCACCCGTTTCGTAAATGAAATTGCACCCAAGACCGGGATCGAACCAACACAAGCCAAAGCGATATTTAAAAAAGCGGAGCATATCAATACAGCTGCCATGCTCATCGTGGGCGAGTTGCAGGACACGATGAGGGCAATGGACATCGCTTCTTTGGAAACTTCCTTAATGGCAAAAAAGCTCGAAGCTGTCAGCAAAGATTTTCCAAATCTGAAATCCCTGTTTAAATTAACAGATGCCTGTGCCTGTGAGCATTGCCGTTCGGTGTATAGCCCGGCCGCTTATTTGGTGGAAATCCTCCAGTTCCTGGATAAACGAAGTGTGACAGACATCACTGTATTGCCTCCTATTACAACCAATCTTGCCAAGGATATCCTGTTTGAACGCCGGCCTGATCTTGGGGATATCGACCTTAGTTGTGCGAATGCGGAAACGCCGCTCAAGTATATTGATTTGGTTTGCGAGCTATTGGAAGATGCCATAGCTCCTGACGCGGGTATCGATTTCACGGGCGATTTGTCGGATGGAGCCAATAAATTCCTTGGAACAATATCAGCAGGACTGTTTTCCGCTTTAACAACTGCCGGTTTACCCGTGACCAATAAAGCACAGGTTTTTGAAACTGAAGTGGCCTCCGGGTCTCCCGATGCTTTCCCCCATTATCTGAGAGATCAAAAGGTTGTTTGTAAGATTATTAATACGGGTGTGAATACTTATAAGGTATTTCGTTTAAGGCAAACCTTATCTTCTGCCGAGGAATTGGCTGCAGCACCCGAGTATGTTAATGAGGCTGCTTATGCTGAACTTGTCAGTCAATCCTTTGCATTCAAACTCCCGTTCGATTTGAATCATGTTGAGGCAAAAGCCTATTTCAGCCGCTTTGATCTTTCGCGGGCAGAACTAATGAAGAATTTTCAGGTAGTAGAAGTCCCGTCCGATGAAGCCATTGCGGCAGAGGCGATTGGACTTACCGATACCGAAAGAAGTTTAATCGGCACTCCAAAACCAACGCTGGTTGATCAGCAATTGGTCTGGAATGCACCTGCACAATGGGATATGCCTCCCGTTGTGGGTGATGTTTTGGATTATATGAAACGTGTGGATCATTTTCTGGATAAAACGGGTCTTGCTTATCAGGAACTTGATTTCCTTTTAACACTGACATTCATTGATCCGATCAACAAACTCTTTATTAAGAATCAGGACCTGTCATGCGATACCGGGCTTAAAGAGATTGCCAATCTTACGGTTGACTCGCTCGATCGTATCCATCGCTTTCTGCGTCTTCAAAAGAAAACAGGTTGGAAACCTGAAGTGATCGATGCCATCATTTCACAAACCAAGTTAGGGAACGGTTTGCTCAACGATGATTTAATTAAAATCGCAGCTGCTTTGCAAAAACTGTCGGAAGACACAGGAATTAAAATTGATGAATTAATTGGTTGCTATGGCGAAATACCTCACCTGATTTTGAAATCTGATGCTCCAAAACCACTTTATTACCAGGTATTTCTGAATAAAGCGAAGAATGGTTTTATCGATGAAGGCTTGCTGCCTGAAAAGGTGGATGGGTCGCAACTGATAAGCACTTTCATCACAAGCATTTCTGTTTGCCTGCAGCTAAAACAGCAGGATTTGGAAAAACTGTTGCCGCTGCTGCCGGACGGCAAACTAACATTTTCAAACCTGAGTTATTTATTTGCCGCTTCCCGGGTGCTGAAGAAACTGAAATTAAAAACGGATGACTATTTAATACTTGCCGATCTTACGGGTCTGAATGTCTCTGAGTCACCTCAAAAAACGCTTGACTTTATTAATGCGAATGACGATTTCAAAAATTCGCCTTTGAAGGCTTCAGATGTGAAATTTATGCTTAGGAACGAGGCTGCCATTCTGCCCTATGTTGAGGGGAAAATTATACAGATGCTGGGAAAACTGCAGAAGGATTACCAGGACAATTTTTCACTAAATAAGTCACGGTTTGATGATACGCTTTCGGCTCAGGAACAAAAAGAGACGCTTCAGAATCAGTTGGCCGGATTGAAGGACGTTGGAGAAGATGACGTAAAAACATTCATTAAATTCATTGACAGAGATTGGGTATCAGCTGCCGCCGCAAAAACATTCACGGATAACAAGTTGGGTGATCTCTTCGATACGACTTCGATTAAAGCAGCCATTGATTCATTGAATGCCGCGCCGGGACCAGACTTTAGCGTGCAGAAAAAGAACCTGGTAAAAGCTTTTCTGAATTCAATTTCGGTATTTGAGCTCGAAGCCGGGAAGCAATCCATCCTTGAAACCAACCTTTCAACAAGCTTTAAGGCAGACCTTGAACTGGTAAAGGTTGTTTTAAAATATGCCCAGTTAAAACAACCTCTCCCGGGACGCGGATTGTTGTCCGTAATTTTGGAGTCGGATGCTTTAATTGATACCGATATTACGCATATGGTACCGGTTTGGCCGGCAATAACAAAAATTGCTTTCGGGAACCAATTTGCAGCGCTAAAACTCATTTATAAATTATTGCCACTGATCAATGCATTCAGTCTAAGTAACGACCAGGTGGAATGGTTCTTTAAAAATAATCATGATCTGGGATGGTTTGAATGGGATAGCATTCCGTATGACGGTGGGCAGACTGCCATTGCTTATAATACGTTTATAAATTTTGCAGGTATCGTTCAGTTTGAAAAACAGTTAACCCCTGTTATTGATCCGTCCGATCCCGAAAATCCAATTTCATTCTTTACTCTTGCGGCAATGCTCATCCCCGGAAGCCCGGCAACGCGAAATCAGTTTATCGGGATGCTTGCACTGTTGACCGGATACGATAAAGATGATGTGGATGCGATTGATGCAACCTTATTTCCTGCTTTTAACTTCAACAATTACCTGGATGCAAAGAATTGGGTTCGCCTGATCAGCTGTGCCGAAAACTTACGGAAGTTAGGATCAGATATTACACAAGTGATCCAATATATTAAGCCTGCTCTGTTAACAGGCGATGTAAGTCTTCTGCGCACGGCACTTAAATCGCGTTACGATGAAGATACCTGGCTCGATACATTAAAGGAAATAATGGATGCGATTCGTCCTCAAAAACGGGATGCCCTCGTAGCTTATCTTTTGGCAATCAATCCGGACATGAAAGATGAAAACGACCTGTTTGATTATTTCCTGGTAGACGTTGAAATGGAATCATGCATGCCATCGTCACGGATTGTTCAGGCGCACGGAACTATTCAGCTTTTTGTGCAACGCTGTTTGATGGGATTGGAGCCTAAGGCAACTGCTGATCTTGATAACGATACGAACTGGAATCAGTGGAAATGGATGAAAAACTACCGTGTTTGGGAAGCCAACCGTAAGGTTTTTCTGTATCCCGAAAACTGGCTCGCACCTGATTTGCGCGACGATAAATCGTTCCTCTTCACAGAATTCGAGAACGAATTGCAGCAAAATGAACTCACTGATCTTACAGCCGAAAATGCCCTTATAAAGTACCTTGAAAAACTGGACAACATTGCTTTTCTTGAAGTATTGGCGAGCTGGTATCAAACGGATATAAAAATAATGCATGTGTTCGCAAGGACAAAAGGGGGAGATCCTGCCACCTATTACTACCGGAGATTTGAACAGGAGCGCTATTGGACGCCCTGGGAAAAAGTAGAATTAGATATTTCGGGAAATCAACTGCTGGCTTTTGTCAGGAACAACAGGCTTAGTCTGGCATGGCCGGTATTTAGCGAAGAACCGGATTCAAATCAACAATCAAAAATGCCGGCTGCGACTGCCGGGGCTATGATTGATAATGAGAAGCCGAAACGCAGGTTGAAGATTCAGCTTGCTATAAGCGAATACGACAACAAAAAATGGCAACCCAAAAAGCTTTCAAAACAAGGGATTCTGACGCCACAAATTTCTACTCCGGATGATATCGACCGGGACAGTTATAATATGATGTATGTCGAATTCACACAACAGGTCTGGTTTTTCACCGCCAACAATGCTGGGTATAAGGCATATGTTGGAAACAACGAAATCAATGGCATATTTAATATTGCCGGTTGCAAAGGTTATCCGGAGTTGTTGTTCCAGGGAAACCAGCCTTTCCCGGAATTTTTACCCGACTTTAAGAATACACTGTTAAAATCGCAGCGTTATTTTGAGCAAACCTCATTAATAGCAGACGACCTTGCTGTAAGTAACGGGGCTTCGTTATTTAGCTTTTACGAAATTTTGTTTAAAACTCCTGGGAATTTCAGGTTATCCTATCCGCTTCAGTTTACGGGCATTGATTTAATTGTAATGCTTTTTGAATATGCTGTGATGTTGATTTATCGGAATGGCCTAGCCGACCGAAGGCCTCGCTTTAAAATACCGTTGGGCACAATGCTACCCTATTATGAAGAAGATAGCGTTCATGCCTACGTTATTATCCCTGGTTTTTATAAAAGAGAGTTGCGTGATGCTGCAGTGAACCTGGGAAATTCGTTTACAGATGCTGAAAAGCGAACGGCTTCGGATGTATTCCAGTTAATCGATGAAATTTCAAATTTTATCGGTAAAGTAATTGAAGAATCTAAAGTAATTCCAAAACCTGATACAAATACGCTGATTCACCATGTAATCGTTGATCCTGATTTTCAGAAAATAATCACTGAATTAACCTTTTATGAAGGATTTGATTTCATCTACGATTTATTTATTGGAAATACAGGAAACGCCGAACTGGATAAGGTCTTAACAGATCTACGTGATGCCAAAGGTCTCGAGTATGGCGAACAATTCAAAAACATGTATCATCCGCTCGTGTGTGCTTTGCGAACTACGTTATACAAATCGGGCATACCCGAACTAATGAAGCGCGAAACGCAACTGCAGAAAACAAGTTTTGATTTTAATGCCTACTACAACCCTAATCCGGTTATCGTTCCGGAAACATTTATTAAAAATGAGGATGGTACCACTACATTGTCATATCCGATAGAAGATCTGGATTTTACAAGTGACGGCAGCTACAGTGGCTATAACTGGGAACTATTTTTCCATGTTCCATTCTTATTGGCAACGCGACTTACCACAAATCAACGGTTCGAGGATTCTATGACATGGTTTCATTACATGTTTAACCCGACAGGAGCCTTAAAGGGCAACACGCCTCAAAAGTATTGGGTGACCAAGCCATTTTATTTAAATCAGGATGCTGACTATATCAGTCAACGGATTGATACTTTACTGTACAAAATTGCCGATCCATCAACCCCGGAAAGGAAGGAACTGGAATTTGCCATTGCCCAATGGAGAAATAATCCTTTTAAACCCGATGTCGTGGCAAGATTCAGGCCAGTTGCCTATCAGAAGGCATTGGTAATGAAATACATTGATAATCTGACAGAATGGGGCGATTATCTGTTCCGGCAGGATACCATGGAATCAATCGTACAGGCAACACAAATGTACATTCTTGCTGATAAATTGCTGGGTCCAAAACCACGGTTAATTCCACCTGTAGTCATCCCTCCATACGAATCGTATAACCAGATTGAGATTAGACTGGATGCCTTTGGAAATGCGCTGATTGATCTCGAAAATATAATTCCTGATTTTTCAGCCCTTCCCGAAGGAGGCGCAGAATTACCTCCGCCGCCTTTCACCCTTTCAATGCTCTATTTCTGCATCCCGCAAAATGATCAGATGCTTGAATATTGGGATCGTATTGCAGACAGGTTATTTAAAATACGTAATTGCCAGAACATTGATGGGGTTGAGCGAAGCCTTGCCTTGTTTGCACCACCGATAGATCCTGCTTTGCTTGTACGTGCTGCAGCATCAGGCCTCGACATTTCGGCTATTCTTGCCGGTCTCAACGCTCCGACTCCTTACTATCGCTTTAATGTTCTTTCTCAAAAAGCAACCGAACTGGCCCAGGAAGTCAGAGGGTTAGGTAATTCGTTGTTGCAGGCTTTGGAAAAGAAAGATGGGGAGGCAATGTCATTGTTACGAAGTGAACTGGAGATTAATGTTCTGAATGCCGTAAAAGATATGAAACTGCTTCAGATTCAGGAAGCCGCAGAACAGATAGAAGTTTTAAACAGAACCAGGAAAGTTACTGAAGAAAGAGATAACTATTATTCCAACATTCAGAAAATCACTTCGAAGGAACAATTGAATCTTGATAAACTGGAGGAATCGCATGACTTCCAGTTAGCCGCTTCGATTTGCCAGACGTTGGCAGGAATAGTGGCGCTTATTCCGGATTTGAAGGGTGGCGCTTCAGGATTCGGAGGTAGCCCACAGGTAGTAGTTCAATGGGGTGGACTCAATTTGCTTGGCGCGGCCAGAGCAGCTGCAGATGTGCTGAATATCTTCAGTAGTCAGGCTTCATTTGAAGCCAGCCGCGCTTCAATTCTTGGCGGATATGACCGCCGATTTGACGACTGGAAACTTCAGGAACGCCTGGCGAAGAAAGAATTAGATTCGATCGACAAGCAAATAAGTGCTGCTGAAATCCGGAAGGAAATTGCGGTAACTGATTTGAGCAATCATGAACTCCAAATCGACAATGCGAAAAAGACCGATGAATTCATGCGCTCTAAATTCACCAACAAGGAACTGTATGATTGGATGATTGGTCAGGTTAGCTCGGTCTATTTCAGTGCTTATCAGCTATCGCACGATTTTGCGAAAAAGGCAGAACGTAGTTACCGGTTTGAATTGGGGAATGACGATGCCTTTATTTCATACGGTTATTGGGATAGTATGAAGAAAGGCTTGCAAAGTGCCGATCACCTTATTCATGATATCAAGCGAATGGAAACGAGCTATCTTGATAAGAATAAACGTGAATACGAGATTACCAAACACGTTTCACTGGCCATGCTCGATCCATTGGCAATCGTCCGGCTTCGCGCAACGGGTGTCAGTGACTTTGATATTCCTGAGGTCTTGTATGATATGGATCACGCCGGACAATATTTCAGAAGGATCAAATCGGTAAGCATTAGTCTGCCGTGTATTGCCGGACCTTATACATCCGTAAGTGTCAAGCTTTCGCTCGTCAATAACAGGTACCGGAAAAACACGAATCCTGATAATGCTGCTTTAACAGGCTATGCAGAATATCCGGGTAATGACGAACGGTTCATCTATAATGTTGGTGCGATACAATCTATTGCAGCCAGCAATGCCCAAAACGACAGTGGCATGTTTGAATTGAATTTCAGGGACGAACGTTATTTGCCGTTTGAAGGAACAGGTGCTGTAAGTAGCTGGCGGCTGGAACTGCCCACCGAGGTAAGACAGTTCGATTACAATACGATAGCTGATGTGATCATTCATGTGAAATACACGGCGCGTGAAGGTGGATCAGGTTTGAAAAACCTTGCTACAACTACTTTAAAAGACCGGTTAGCTATTATTAAACAACAACTTAGTCAGGATGGTTTGCACATTGCAATCAATCTGAAGCATGATCTCCCGAATGAGTGGAACCTGTTGAAGAAGAATGGCACAGCAGATCTGAAGATCGATAAATCGAGATTGCCTTACATGGCGCAGACATTGGCCGCAGCAATTGATAATGTAATGATTGTCGTTAAAGCGAAGAGCAACCCTGCAACTTGTGCGGTGAATATTGATGGAGTTGGCAATAACCTTTCCCGGATTGATGAATGGAAATTGTGTAAAGGCATCAATAACAGTATTGTCGTCGATACGTTGTTTACACTGTCTGCACTACCGGCTTTCATAAATGATCTGGATGAAATAATGCTGGTCGTTAAGTTTAGTTTCTGAGAACCCTGCTTATGTGTGAGCTGCCAGCATCTGAATACAGCATGCTGGCAGCTTTTTTTTACAGAATAGTGAAGCATTTATAAGTTTAAAGTTTATCTCTTAGTTGCTCTTTCACCTCTGCGCCCCATCGCTTTTACGCTTCCTCTTAAATTGGCCATTTTCAATTTGTCAAATAGTCATATTACAAAAATGTCTCATTTTACATTTCGAATTTATACAGATTCTAATTTAATGCTTACAAATCAAAACTTTTATAAGTTGTTTTGATTACAGATTATTTATTTGTAAAATCGCACCGCCGTAAATCAATTTATCAAGGATCCTCGATTTAGCATC
>Ga0209123_1002043_pt1 | contig 18083 bp, 15 predicted proteins | sample BarGraIncu00431A_FD_184500 | JGI IMG/M metagenome (GOLD analysis project Ga0209123, IMG submission 184500) | Arctic peat soil microbial communities from Barrow, Alaska, USA - Barrow Graham LP Incubations 004-31A (SPAdes) (version 2) | ecosystem: Environmental > Terrestrial > Soil > Wetlands >... | reverse complement strand
AAGTTGGCCCGATTACCACGAAACTGTACAACACTCTTTGCGGTATTCAATTTGGTGATTTAGAGGCGCCAGATGGATGGATTGTTAAGGTTTAATACTATGTGAATTTCGAAAAGCAAACAACACCCATTTAAAACTCCCAGCAACCTTGAATGTTAAGGTTGCTGGGAGTTTTAAATATTACAATTAATAAAATACTAATCCTCTGGTCTTCTTAGTTTTTTTTCTGCTCCAACTACTGCCTGTTCATAGCTTGCAATTTTGTAATCCAGGCGTTCCAGCGTTTTTTTCATATCTTCCATTTTTGTTATTAGCTGCTTACGCTGCTCGATAAAGAGTTCTTTTCTTGCCTCAATGGTTTCATCACCCTGTTGAAACAGTCCAACATACTCAATCAATACTTCAATCGGAAGACCTGCACTGCGCATACATTTAATAAATTCAACCCACTTACAGTCTTCTTCTGTATAATCCCTGATTCCGCTTTTATTGCGGTTCACACAAGGAATCAGGCCAATGCGTTCATAATAGCGGAGCGTATCCTGTGAAATATCAAATCTTTTGCTTACTTCTGTAATCGTCATACGGTTTCATCTCCTGATATCCGTTATTATAACACTTGGAGTGTCCAATGTAAGATCCTGAGTTAATCCCCCCAGAACTATCTGGGAAAGCAAGTTATGCTTCAAACGTAGCCGCTACATCCTTTAACCATTTTGTAATGTCAATATGCTGCGGACAATGTCCTTCACACTGTTTACATTCAATACAGTCTGATGCTTTACCATGTGTTTTTGCACGATTAGCATAATACACCTTATGTATGGAAAAAGCTGTTTTTAAAGATTGTTTTTCCGTATTATATAATGCAAAATACTTGGGAATATCTATATTTTTTGGACAGTCCTCTACACAATACTGGCAGGCTGTACACGGAATCGCAATTGCCTCATTAATAATCGTTAGAGCCTGTTTTACAATATCATATTCTTCCTGTACAAATGGCTTAAACTCTTGCATATATCCTGTATTGTCCAGTAACTGCTCCATATCAGACATCCCACTTAATACCATCATAACCCCTTCATGGCTTGCCGCATATCGAATGGCCCATGAGGATATGGACATATCAGGATGATATTCTTTAAATAATTTTTCTGCTTTTTCAGGCACGTTCGCAAGAGTACCACCTTTGACAGGTTCCATAACAATAATTGGTTTATTATGTTTTCTTGCTACTTCGTAGCACTTCCTTGACTGAATGCTTTCATTGTCCCAATCCAGATAATTAATCTGTAACTGCACAAAATCTACTTCCGGATGTGCTGTCAAGATTTCCTCTAATAAGTCCGCATTATCATGAAAAGAAAATCCGACCTGCCTAATTTTCCCTTCTTCTTTCTTTTGTTGAACAAATGCAATACTATCCAATCTTTGAGCTGTCTCATAATTCGATATGCCAAGGTTGTGAAGAAGATAGTAATCGAAATAATCCACACCACATTTTTCTAACTGTTCGTTAAAAATTCTTTCCTGATCTTCCCTGGTTTTCAAAAACATCGTTGGTAATTTTGTGGCTACAGTGAAGCTGTCTCTGTTATGACGTTTTACCAAAGCCTCTCTCATCGCGACCTCACTCATATTCATATGATACATATAAGCTGTATCAAAATAGGTAAAGCCTCTTTCCAAAAAAGTATCGACCATTTGATTCAACGTATCCATATCAATACTTGTCGAATCATCCTGACTCTTTACCGGTAATCGCATGAATCCAAATCCTAATTTTTTCTTTTCCATATTTTATTTGCTCCTTTGTATTTACTTATCAATATTTTTTCCTGCTATCTATACTTTAACACTTGGAGTTCACTCCAAGTCAATAGTTTTTTTAATTTCTCCTAAGTAGAAACCGTAAATTAGTATTGCAGATAGCCGTCTTAACGCCCTTACCTATTAAGCCTCAGACTATTATAGTTGAACTTAAAGATAAAAAAAAAGATGGGGCTGTCACACCACTGGTTGTTAGACAGCCCGCCGTACGGTTCGGGAAGAGGCGAATTTTATAGCAATTCTGAGAGTCTATTTTTTATAATCAAACATTTTTCCTGGATTCATAATATGTTCCGGATCAAGAGCCTCTTTCAAATTCTGCCCGACAGTAAACCCAATTTCGCCTGTTTCCCAAATTAAAAATGGAGCTTTCATGTAACCAATGCCGTGTTCCCCTGATAAAGTGCCACCCAGCTCCAATGCTGCATGGAATAACTCTTTTACGGCGTGTTCGACGCGTTCCATTTCCGCCTTATCATGTTTATTGCTCAGAATATTGGGGTGTAAATTACCGTCACCAGCATGTCCAAAAATCACCACTTTTAGCTGATATTTTTCGGCAATTTGCCTAATACGCTTGACCATTGCTGGTATCTGGTTACGGGGCACCGTGGCATCTTCCGAAATTTTAGTCGGACTGATTTTACCACACGCCGGGGAAATGGATCGCCTGGCCTTCCACAGAACATCGCTCTCCTGTTGGGTTTGAGCTGTTTTCACCCCACTGGCCCCACACTCCGTGCATATTTTCTGGACATGAAGTACATGAGCACTTACCGCTGCTGGATCACCGTCAACTTCGATTAATAGTATGGCTCCTGCCTCAATCGGCAAACCAATACACAGGTAATTTTCTACAGCCCTGATTGTTAAATTATCCATAATTTCCAGTGTTGTCGGAATGACACCAGAAGCCATCATCACACTCACGGTGATGGCCGCATCTTCAATCTGGTCAAATGTAGCCAATAACGTCTGCTTATGTTGGGGTTTATGCACCAGTTTAACAATAATTTTGCTAATAACACCTAATGTTCCTTCGGAACCACAAAATAACATGGTCCAATCCGGCCCACACATTTCACCATCAATGATATTACCAGTATTCATCACACTACCATCAGGCAGTATCACTTCCAGTCCGAGTAGATAGTCACGGGTAACACCATATTTAACACCTTTAGGCCCGCCTGCACATTCCGCAATATTTCCACCGATTGTGGACAGCTTACTGCTGGCTGGATCAGGCGGATAAAAAAGTCCGGCCTGATTCACCGCATTTAGAAAGTCCTGGGTGATAACACCTGGTTCCAGGATAGCCCGTTGATTAACAATATCAATATCAATAATGCGCTTAAGGCGCGTTAATTCTAAGACAATGCCCCCTTTTACTGGTACTGCGCCACCAGACAATCCCGTGGCCGCTCCACGAGAAACAACAGGTACTTTATACTCATAGGCTAACTTAACAATTTTAATGAGTTCCTCTTGACTACCCGGACGGACAACAATATCTGGCAAAAAGTCGATAAAAGTAGCATCAAAGGAGTAACAAATGCGATCTTCCAATTCATTCATAATATATTGTGGGCCGACTAAACCAGTAAGTTGTTTTACAAAAGTAGGATTCAGCATTTATTTCTCCTCCTTTTCTCCAGCTTTATATGAAAGTTCAATCAGTTCAGCGGTATGCATAATCTTCAGCTTGCTGCTCCGTTGCCCCAGCCCATCGGTGATAAACATGCGGCAGGCCGAACAGCCTGTTACCATACAATCCGCTCCAGTTGCTTCCGCATGATCCAGCTTGTGGTCATTAATCTTCCTCGCGAGCTCATAATAAGACATACTGAATGACCCAGCACCGCCGCAGCATTTATCAGGCTCCTGCATTTCACGAAATTCCAGACCGGGAATAGCGGCAAAAATCTGTCGTGGTTCTTTGGATACACCCATCCCTCTTACTAGATGGCAAGCATCATGATAGGTGACTGTCATATCCACGGTCCCAAGTCCTGTGAGGTCGCAAAATTTAACGAGATAGGTGGTAATGTCATACACCTTACTGGATATTTTCTGCCACTCATCTTTCATCCAGGGATCAGTCAAAATCTGGCCATATTCATGTTGCAAAGCCGAACCACAAGAGGCGCAGCCAGTAATGATGGCATCAAATTTTTCTGACAGGGCCTTAATGTTTTGCTCGGCCAGATATCGGCCTGTATCCTGATCACCTGAAGTAAACGCTGGTGTACCACAGCAACACTGATTTTCGGGAATGACCACTTCAATGTTGTTACGCTGGAGGATATTCACAATAGCCTGACCAGCCTTAGGGTAGATATAATTCAGCATACACCCTGTAAAAAAAGCTACTCTGGCTCGTGGTTTATCTACATGACTGACTTCTGGTAGTTGACTGCGCAAGCTGTGCTTCGCCAGTGGCGGGGTAATACGCCTCTTGTTAAGACCGGCTCCTGGTAATAATACCCGGGGGATACGTCCCCGACCATCAGGGGCTTCTTTTAGCACTAAATTTTGAAATTTTGCGCCGATTCGTAAGCCTATATCAAACAATTTGCGGTAGGTAAGGCCAGTGAAAGCTAGCTTTTTAACCATTGACAAGCCGTTCTTGCTGACGACTGCTTGCCTAACGCTGAGGAACAGTTCATCCGTCTTTACGCCTGAGGGACAACCAGCAACGCAGGCTTTGCACATCAGACATTTGGATATACGTTCTTGTAGTATGGCTGTTAGTTCCAATTTCCCCTCAACTACTGACTCTATTAATTTGACCTTCCCCCGTGCGGTAGTGTTTTCATTGTTTTCTTCCTCGAATACCGGGCACACTGAGCGGCAAGTTCCGCAACGTATGCATTTAACAAGCTGCTTTTGCCACTCTTCATAATGTTCATGGGATTCATTCATAAAATCATCTCCCCGGAGCGGTTAAGCAGATGCTGAGGGTCAAAGCTGTCTTTCACGCTCTGCTCTAGCCGTCCTAGTTTACTGTCGGTGTATAAACGTTGGTACTTACCAGAACTAACACCGCCAACCTTATTAGCGAGCGCGGTTAGTTCTGTAATAGCAGCCTTTTCCTCTGGACCAAACGTGGGGAACAGCAGATGAATTTTACCTTCACCCAGTTGACCAAATAAGCCACTCACAATTTGATGATTATCAAATATTTTATAAGCATCAGCGATAAATTCTGCCTGTCGATTGTAGGGAATCTTGTATTCGTCAGTGAGGGCAAAACCCGGTCCAGGCTTAAATAAGCCATCAAAAGACTCACATTTAACCTCTGAATCACATTCCCTGACTAGAGTCGCGCCACACTGTTTAAAATAAGTTTGCACCTGCGTGGCGACGCCAGAAACTTCCTCCTGTACACCCTCAAATTCACACACTAAGCAGTGACTGCCCTTTGGTGAATTATTATAGTGCAAGCCACAGACGATATCGTCGGCCCACAGCACATATGCAGGAATTCTCGGCTGTTGACGTAATTTTTCCACAAAACATAATACTTCAACCACCCCACTAAATAATGCACTGAACTTAACTCGGCACTTGGGCAAGGGTAGTAATTTAAGGAAGAATCTCACACCTACACCCATATCAGCATATGCTCCCGACAAGAAGCGAGTCAAATCATAACCAGTAACATTTTTGACCGTTTTCCCACCAGTCTTAAGCAGTTCGCCTGTTGGTAGGACAAAGTCAGCACCCATCAGAAAAAATTTACCAGCACCATATTTCCAGGCTAAGATATTAGGACAACCACTATAGACCCACTCGCCAACTGTTTGGTGACGATAATATACCGTATCTGCAGGAATAAAGCGTAACCCCTCTTTCCTCAAAGCGACAGTCAAAGCAGCAAGTGTAACACCCGGCTCAACTACTGCTACCAGGTTATCACGGTCTATCTCTAAAATATGGTTCATAGGGCTTAGATCCAAACTAATTCCCTGGGGCTTAGCTTCCTTGTATACATATACAGCCGTATTATCCCGCCCCGCCTGGCGGAACACTGTTTGCACCTCTTCTATACTGGTGACAATGGCTAAACATTTATCATCTGTTATTAAATGATTGATTGTATTTTTTATCTTCAGTGAATTTTTCACATTTTTTTCATCCATATACTCCCCACCTTTATTAAGAATAAGACTCTCGGCATTTGTCAGACCTCATCATAGTTGCGAATTCATGGAACTGTTCGTCCTAGAATATCAAATTTTCTTAAAGAACCTTCTATTAACTCTTTTGACCTGGTCCGTCACTATTCGAGTAAACACATCATCCTACATTTTACATAAAAGAGTCATAGCTAACAATCTGGCTATGACTCTTTATAAACACTATGACAACCATCTTAATACAGGAGCTATCGTCACCATACTGCATTAAGCATCAGTTAATTTTTTATATTTGGCAATATACCCCAGCAGAGAGATCATTCTCGTGTTTCTTCATAACCTTCCATTGGTTCAATCATGGTAAGGAGAATTAGAAAGGTAATTAAAGAACAAGCTGCCAAAAATGTAAAGACCATATCCCAGTTGAATGAATCTAGCAGTACACCAACTACGAAGGGAGCGAATGCACCACCTAACGACCCACCTGTTTGGATGATGGAAGCGGCAAAGGGACACTGTTCTTTAGATGCGATTCCCATGGGATACACCAAAAATGTGGAATAGCCCAAATTCAACAGAATACCGGCACTAAGGAGCAGAGTTGCTAACAATACTGGATCATTAGGGGAATATATCAAAGAATACATCATGAATATCGTCGATACCGTAGTCAGCAACATAACAGGCTTACGGCGCTTATCGAAAAAGTTATCTGACAACCAACCGCCTATGATATTGCCTAACACGGCACCCACCCAGGGAGCCGCAGCCACAAAACCCATTTTCATAATTGAGAATTTCTTAACGGTGATTAGATAGGTAGGTACCCACGTCATAATTGCATAGGTAATGCCAACCATAAAGAAATATCCCAAAGCACAGCCCCATACATCCCAGGACAGAAGTACCTTTCGATTGGTATCAAGAGGTTGGATTTTTTTTGTGCGAATAATCTTATCTAACCAACGGAGTGATTTCACCTGTTTAAGAGCCGCTGTCCCGGCAACAGCGCCGCTATCAACTTGTCTGTTGTTTATATAATCAAGCTCAGATTTCGAACAATACGGACTGTCTTGGGGGTTGTCTTTTACCAACCAAAGCCACAGACCAGCAAGGATAAAACCTGGAATGGCGAACAGATAGAATACTTCTCGCCAGCCGAACGTGATAATAATCCATGCGCAAAGCGGCGGCACAACAGCAGGGGCAAATTTGATAGAAGACATGAAGATACCTGTGGCGATCCCCTTTTCCTGCGGAGGAAACCAACGGTTGATGGTCGTTAAAATACCAATATTGAGGGGCCCCTCAGCAAATCCCAGGATCACTCGCCCCAGTTTGAGCTGAAAAACCGAAGTAGCCGTCCCCATGAAGAATGTTGCAATCGAGGTTAAAACAAGGGACAGTGAGAATAATTTGCTTACACCATACTTAGTAAAAATGATACCAACAGGAACTTGGATGAGACCATAGCCCAGATAAAATAGACTAGCCATGGCACCGATATCTGTATTAGTCATATTGAAACTTGCTTTTATAAAGGGAACGACAACACCAATATTAGCTCGATCAGCACCAGCAATCATGTACACAAGAAAGATCATCGACAGGACTAACCAACGATACTTGGTCTGTTTTTCTAATGCTCCTTGGATTTTTTGTCCCACCATGTTTTGCATTACACTCACTCCTTCTTTACCGCGCCGCCCCTTTATCCAGTTGGTAAAGTCCATAGCAAAAATGGCAACGACTTTTGCTATGACTACTGCATTGTCCTTGTTCTAGACAGTTACATTAATTGTCTATGTATTCACAACCTCGCTCTGCAAGAGCTTTATCGACCCAGGTTCGGTCCCATTTCATATTTTCGATGTCTTTCATTGTCTGTTGTTCAGCAAGATTTTTCGTTCTCGTTTTTTGCAGTAGTTCTGTGGCATCTTCCGGTTTAATAACCACTAGACCATCTTCATCACCAACTAAAATATCGCCAGGAAAAATGACCACTCCGCCACAGCAAATAGGAACATTGATTTCTCCAGGGCCATCTTTATATGGACCAGCAGGAGTAATACCTAAGGCATAGATAGGAATATTCATTTTTTTAAGGGCTTCAATATCGCGAATGGCTCCGTCGATCACAAACCCTCCAAGACCCCGTTTCATTGCCCATAATACCATTAATTCACCCATGATAGAATTACTCATGTCGCCCTGTGCATCAACGACTAGAATATCGCCAGGCTCTGCAAGATCAAGAGCCTTATGAAGGAGAAGATTATCACCTGGGCGTACTTTTATCGTAAAAGCAGGGCCTACTAAGGCAACTTGATTCATCGGGCGAATCTTTGCATCCATACAAAACATACGATTCATACTATCCGCAATATTGGCTACTGGTAAGCCTCTAAAGCTTTCAATCAACTCTTTTGATGGACGATTAACATTGGTATAAATACGCAATCCAACGTTTGACATTATTCAACACTCCTTTTTATTACTTATACATGAGCCCACGATAGAATCATGTATAAATAATTTATTGTTTTAGGATTTTTTAACTAAATTATCAGGTATTTCACCTTTTTCCATTTTTGCAATATTTTGAAAACACATTTCTAGAATTTTTCTTAATGCATCACATGTGCCACCAGCGACATGGGGAGTAAGAAGGACATTGTCAAATGGAAATAGTGGATTGTCCTTATTTATAGGCTCAGAGGCAAATGTATCCATCCCCGCACCGAGTAGTCGTTTATTTTCTATTGCCTGGGCAAGTGCCTGCTCATCTATAATCTTTCCTCTCGATACATTGATCAAAATTGCATTAGGTTTCATTAACGACAATTCTTCTTTCCCGATCATATTTGTAGTTAGAGGTGTTAACGGAACATGAAGACTAATAATATCAGACATGGATAACAATTCTTTAAAAGAAACATATTGTATCCCTAGCTCTTCTTCTCTTTCTGCTGACGGTCGGCATATATCAAAATAAATTATCTTTGTACCAAAACTTTTTGATAGCCGGGCAACTTGTTTTCCAATGTTTCCCATTCCAATAATACCGTGAGTTTTGCCTCTCATCTCAAACATAAAGGGGCGGTGCTCAAACATTAACCACTCTCCTTGCTTGGTTTTTTTATCTACAAAGATCAGCTTGCGATATAAACATAAAATCTGGGCAATTGTCATTTCTGCCACACTATTTGCATTTACACCAGGAGTACAGGCTACCATAATCCCCATTTCGTCGGTAGCAATTAAATCAATGTTGTCCACTCCAGCACCTGTTTTCAGAACTAGCTTGACATTGGGTGCCTTTGCAAGTAACTGGCGATTAACCGGAAAGGCAGACACTATAAAATATTGGGCTTGTGATAGACAAAGCTCTTTTTGACTGTCATTTAACTGATCCCAATATGCTACCTCTGTACCTGGACTTTTAAAGGCCTCAATAAATTCATGAGATGCAGTTGATAATTTTTCAAAGTAAATTACTTTTATACTCATTTCAAATCTCCTTTTTCAATTGCCAGAATTTGCTGAATTCGCTATTAATTACAGTATATATACAAATGATTAACTAGTAAAACGAATTAAATAGCTATATAATAGCATAATATGTGCTATTATGGAGGGATATTATTTTGTTAACGATTGGCATTGAAACTTTTTTGGCTGTAGTACGTTCAAAAAGTTTAAGCAAAGCAGCGGGGGAATTACATGTAGCCCAGACTACGGTCAGCCAAAGACTAAAGGTTTTAGAGAATGAAATTGGCATTATAGTAATAGAACGCGGTAAAGGAATAAAACAAATTCGATTAACACTCGCTGGCGAAGAATTTTACAGACTAGCTGAACAGTGGAGTTCCATTTGGCGAGAAACTAAAATGTTACAAGCAATGGGGCCAAGACTTTCATTGGTGGTGGGTTCAGTCGACAGCCTTAATAGCTATGTATTGCCACAAGTATATCGGGCCATAAATAAACATAATCCACCAATCATGCTGGAAATCCACACATCTCATTCGGTGGATCTTTATGCAGAGGTGGAAAGTAGACATATCCATGTTGCCTTTGTTCTACGAGAAATGGTTCATCCGAATGTTAACGTCACAAAATGTTTTATAACACCAATGGTGGTTCTGCGTCCGGCTACAACAGTTGAACAAGAGTCTACAATAATTCAACCCTCAGAGTTAGACTCCAATCATGAGTTATATATGCCTTGGGGGCAACAAGGATTTAAAATATGGCATGAGCACTGGTGGGACCCACTTTCCCCTTCCAGAATTAGAGTAGATAGTACCCACTTGCTCCTAAATCTCCTTAAAGATCCTCTACAATGGGCAATCGTTCCGATGTGGATTGCAAGTGAGGCTATTAAAGGCGGTAACTATTTTATTTACCAACTTAGCGATCCACCTCCCAACTTTATATGTTATAAGCTTACCCACAAAAATCCGACAAGCCTTACTCGCCGTGTTTTAGAGATATTTGATCAATATTTACTGTCAGTTAACTGCTGATCATACAATTCCAATCACATCTTCCACGTCTCACCCGTCTTTTTTCAATTGCATCATGCCACTTTCCAGTCTGGCGATGTCCAGAAGATTCGCACCCCTATTCTAAGTAAAGACGTGGTAAGAAATTTCTGTGTTTCCATAAAAAAATTGTAAAATCAGAGTTGCTTCAAACGTTGATAACACGATGTCGCTTGTAATGACATCTCTAATATTTAAACGACTCATTGTCTTTTCAACAGAGATGCCGGTAAATTTGCGGATAAAAAATACTACTTGCTCAATCCATCAGCAAGTAGTATTTTTTATGATTGAATCATTAAGGGGACAGGTTTTACTTCCCCCTATACAAATTAATAAAAATCCCTCTATTTTTTCAAGTGGAAGGGAACGCTAGTCACAATAACATTTTCTTTGAGAATTAACAAAGTGCGAAGTACCCAGCCTGTCTGATTGTGGAGCAAACGGTGCCACCACTTTTTAGTTTGAAATTCAGGGATTAGGATTGTAATAAAATCTTCAGGTTTTTTTTGACGTTCTAGTTGACTGATATAATTAAGCAGCGGTTGAATAACTAGACGATAGGGAGAATAAATTGTAACTAGTTCAACACCAGGATTCCAGGCGTGCCATTTTTCTTCGACCTTTAGGCCACTTGCTTCATCGGTAGCAATATTTAGAGCAACAACATCGTTGCTGATGCTTCTGGCGTATTTCAGGGTATGTGCTACGATATTAGTGGGAGTGGCAACAGGTACAATGACCAAATTACGGCCTATTTTAAGAGTAGGAGAAGTTGTTGGATTAAAGTCTTCTATTGGCAGGTGTAATTGCTCGGACATATCTTTATAGTGAGAATGAATTTTTTTGAAAATAAAAATCATAAATGGAATAAACACAATAACAGCCCATGCTCCATGGGAAAATTTAGTAATACCGATAATGAGCACGACAATCCCGGTGACGATCGCGCCCACAGCATTTACGGTAGCATGTGCGATCCACCCTGGTGTTCTTTCCTTGCGCCAATGGACGACCATACCCGTTTGGGCAATTGTAAATGAAAGAAAAACTCCGATGGCATACAAGGAAATGAGATGATCAGTATTTCCTTGATAAATATAAATTAGTAGACCGGCTACAGCGCTAAGCAGCATAATGCCATTGGAAAAGCTCAACCTTTCACCTCTGACGCCCAGATAGCGCGGCATATAGCCGTCCTTGGCCAGAAGGGATAACAGCGAAGGTAGACCGTTAAACGAGGTATTGGCAGCCAGATATAACACTACCATTGTAGTGATTTGGATGTAATAATATCCCCAGCCTCGTCCTAATGTCATTTCAGCGATTTGCGACAAGGCGGTGACACCTTCTATCTGTAAAAGATGAAAATGCATAATTAAGAAAGAAATGCCAATAAACATAAAACCCAGAATACCTGACATCCAATATGTAGTTATTGTTACATTACGTACTTCGGGTGAGCGGAACATGGGCACACCGTTAGAGAGGGCTTCTATTCCCGTCATGGAGCTGCAGCCATTTGCAAAGGCACGCAAAATGAGCACGACAACTGTCCAGTCAAATTGTCTAGCTAGGGATTCAGGCGGAATAATCGGTGCCTGTCCAGTCAAAGTTTGGTATATTCCAGTGCCAATTAAGGCGACAATGCCGAAAATAAAGGCATAGGTTGGATAAACAAAAGCCGTAGATGCTTCCCGGACTCCTCGTAGATTCACTAACATTAAAATACCAAATAAAACAGCCAAATCAATGGCTACCCCATACTCCGCTAACGTGGGAAAAGCTGATAAAAGAGCCGCTGTACCAGCACAAACACTTACGGCTACCGTCAGGGTATAATCGGCAAATAAAGCGGCTGCAGCTATCAAGGCCGGCATTTCGCCAAGATTATGTATGGCAACAGAATAGGAGCCACCGCCTCCAGGGTTGACTTTGGCAACTTGTACATAGGAAAAAGTGACAATGGCGAGCAAGGCCAAAATCGCCAGTGAGATTGGCGCTAAATAGCCATAAGCTATAATTCCTGGGAGTGTTAACATGATCATAATTTCCTCAGGACCATAAGCCACCGATGAGAGGGCATCTGAAGAGAAAATTGATAAAGCCTTCCATTTGGGAAGTTTTTCATGACTCATTTCTTGATTATGTAACGGCCTGCCAATCAATATTCGCCGGATTAATTTCATCATAATTGATCTACCTCCAATGTGATTATATCTATGTTAAATAGGTTAAGACTCTTTTACTTATCAGTCGTTAAACGATAACCTACACCTGATTCGGTGATAATATATTTAGGCTGGCCTGGATTCACTTCAATTTTGCGGCGTAGCTGTGCAATATATACTCTGATATAATGTGTATTATCTTTATAAGTATTGCCCCATACTGTTTCTAATAAATATTTTTGGGTCAATACCCTACCCATATTTTGCGCTAATACTTTTAGGAGTTCATACTCCGTGGGCGTTAGTTTAATTTCCTTGTCACCCCTCATGACATGGCGACCAACCAAATCAACAACTAAGTCGCCGCAGTTTATTAAGGGGGAAGTATTTCCGACGGTTATTGTATGACGCAGAGCAACTCTGAGGCGTGCCATTAATTCACCCATGCTGAAAGGTTTAGTGATATAATCATCTGCTCCAGCATCTAATGCTTCAATTTTTTCATTTTCCTGATTGCGGGCAGTCAGAATAATGATTGGCACCTTTGACCATTGACGGATAGCTATGATCACCGATTTTCCGTCAATATCAGGCAGCCCCAAATCGAGTAAAATCAAATCAGGATTAAATAGAGTTGATCTGTTAATTCCTTCCCGCCCGGCTTGGCATTCGTCTACTTCATAGCCATGAGCAATAAGGGCAACCTTTAGCAGTCGCCTGATTTGCGGTTCATCATCAATCACTAAAATACGTGCCCTTTTCTTCAACATTCACACCACCTGTCTATATCTACAAACTATCTATTGAATTTAGTCAAAGGTTATGGCAAATACCATGTATTAGCCTCCAGCCATTATTTAATTACCGACTGGCATATTATAACCCCATATTCCGTAAAGATGCTGTCAATAAAGTTAGCAATGATGCAAAGAATTTGTAAAGATAGTACCATTTCTTAGAGTTTGATACCTTTGGGTCGAGGGGCTCTTTATGTTCAACTCAATATCCCAATAAAATCTGAAGGGGCTGTCTCAAAATAAAAATTTGAGACAGCCCTTTTGTTCTTTCCTTTCAAATAAATTTTCTTATTTTTTTCTTTGTGAACTCATCAATTCAATTACCTTTGTATCTACCACTTGTCATTTTTATCTAACCACCCATTAGTCTCAACTTAAGTTATGGATCACGCACCTCTGATATAGTATACGACCACGATGAGTGCCGCCATTGCTAGCCTATATACTGCAAATATGGTGAAGTTATTTTTTTGCAGATATTTAAGTAAAAAACTAATGCAAAAGAGTCCTACGATAGCCGATGTGATTGTACCGACTAAGAATAGGGGATTGGCAATGTTATGAATAATGTCGGGAGTATGTTTTAACGCTGCGCCAGCGATAATCGGCGTTGCCAGTAAAAAGGAAAACTTCGCCGCTGCTTCCCTGGTAAATCCTAATAGACGGGCGGTTGTCATGGTAATTCCTGAACGAGAAACGCCAGGAATCAGTGCTAATGCTTGGGACGTCCCAATGAACATAGCTTGTTTGAAGGTTATCTTCCCAAGGCTAATTTTTTGATCTACCTTCTTATCTACATAGTAAAGAACCACACCCATCAGAGCGAGGCCTGCGGCTATAATGAGAGGTTGTGAGCGAAATAACGTCTCTACTTTAGATTCTAAGATAAGTCCAGCAACACCTCCTGGGATGGTGGCTGCCACTAGATACCAAAACATTTTTCCTTCTTTTGTTTTTAAGCCTGTAGTTAATCCATTGACAATAAGTAGTCGCCAATCTTGATAAAAATAAATTAACACCGCCACCAGCGTTCCAACATGAAGCGCCACATCAAGGGCTATATCAATATTCCCTCCTACTTGATTAATAATAGCATCCCAACCGAAAAGCCAGCGAACAATGATTAAGTGGGCCGAACTAGATATAGGTAAGAATTCACCTATGCCCTGCACAATTCCTAAAATGACTGCGATAAACCATAACATATATTTTTCTCCTTTTTATATGAATTGAGCCACCGGTCGCCAGCTCTTCACTGACATATCATTACATTTTTGAAAAGAAAAGATTCCATTATGGATTTGCAACAATTACAAATAAGTTCTGCACCACCGAGATAATACAGAACTTATTTGATATTTTACTTAGCTAACTCATTTCCCTACTATAACCCACAATATAGACTCCAATTGCTACCAGAATGGTTCCTACCAACGACTTAATTGTTAAAGGCTCTCCCAAAAAAAAGTAAGAACCAAAAGCAATCGTAATAAATATGATAGACGCACCTGATAACGCGACGTATAGAGGGGTTGTTTTCAAAATCTGCATCCACAGAAAAAAGGACAGTATATAAAGTGAGTACCCTGATATTATAAAAGAATTGGGTTCCCAATTATTTAGGTTGCTTTCCATTGTACCCTTTTTTAGAAGCAATTGTGCCGTAGTATCCGACATAATAAGGCTAATCCAGATCATCAAATTAAGCATCTTTTTACACCTTCTTAGCTTACGAAACCATAGAAACGCCGATGGCTATTAATAATACACCGAACCAGGCTAATGCTGGCACCTTTTCCTTCAATATCACTGCTATAAATAAGACTAAGATCATTTCCTGTAACCCTGATAAAGGAAACGCAATCGACAAGGGTAGATTGGAAATTAAATATAGCCAAACAGCCATTTCCCCTAGATATAAAACAATCCCTAAATAGAGGTGATGACTTTTAGCTAGACCGAGGAAATAGTAGTACCCTGATAAATGCTGGGTAGACAAGGCTGCTTTTTTAAATGAAACTTGTCCGTAACTTTCAAGGATAGCAGAAAGAACAAACCACGGAATCCAGTTAATTAGCCACATTTATACATACCCCAACTATACATAATTGTTGCCCCTCCCCAAAGCGGGGAACATTTTTCGTATAACTCTCACATGACGTGATAAGCACTTATTTAAAATCATCAATCATCTGTTCACTGACTGGTGCATTGCAACCTGTTTTTATACATAACCCAAGATAATCAACAAAACGTGGGGGAAAGGCAAATCCCTCAGATAACAACCTAGAATTATCAAAAGTTACATTTAAATTTGCAAAGTTATAATACAAATTAATAGCTCTCAACATCATTCGGGGGTTGCCAGGACCAAACCATTCATTAAACTTATCTTTGTTTTCTGCATAATGACTGATCGTAACCTCTAGTGGTTTATTTAATTGTTGTTCACCATTCTGCATAAAAGTATTCATTATCTCACCAAAAGTACAGCTAAACTGGGAACCAGCAGAGATGTGATACCGGGAATAGGCCAAACCTTCTTTTAATCCCAGATAAACGATGGCTTTTGCGACATAATCCGCAGGTAACACATCAATTTTATAATCTAAAGGAAATGGTGAACGCCAAGCTTGATATAACATCCGAAATACCCAAAAAATACTTGTCGAAGGTTTACAGCCTAATCGGGAATGCCCCACTACGATGGAAGGACGCACCACAACAACAGATACATTTCCTAACGCCTCTGAGAGCAACGATTCCATTTCTGCTTTGCTTTCTGTATATGGTAGAAAGTGCCGTGTTTTTGCCGGAAAATCATCTTCATGTATAATGCGATTAGGTGAATCCCCACATATCATTGCAGTTCCAACGTAAAGAAAACGTTTCATATGCGGTAGATTAGAAACCATCCGTGCAAACTCTAACGTATCATCAACATTTACTTTTCGTATGGATGGTCGTTGTGAAAATGCTGTTACGGCAGCGCAATTAAAAACATGAGTCACTTCCTGTAACCTAGGATCACTGGCTAATTTAATAGCTGATCCTAAATCGCCACACACAACTTGTCCTTCGCTGAGGCCGATTAGCGTCTTTACCTTTGCACCAGCTTTACCTAATGATTTGCGCACACGCTCAAGGCCAGCGTGTTCATCATCTGCTCTGACCAGGAATAGAAGTTCAATTCCTTTATAATTTTCAAGTAATTCTACCACAGTACAGCTTCCTAAGAGCCCTGTTACTCCCGTTACTAAAACCTTTATCTTCATAATTCCCTTACCTTTCCTTACAATGCATATCAATATAGCCACTCAAAGATTCTCTCAACCTATGACTAATTAAAGATTCATTTTTGTTCACTAAGTATAGCAAACAAAGCTGAAATTTTGCTGAAAGAATAATAAGGATGGGGAATACATGACTTAACAGCTGGGAATTATGACAATAAATTGACTTCCTTTACTTGGCTCACTATGAACATAAATCTCACCTTGATGGGCATTAACAATCCATTGGGCAATCGATAATCCTAATCCAGAACCTTCCGTAGCCCTTGACCTCGACTCATCAATCCGAAAGAAACGTTGAAAAATTTGTTGTTGGAATTTTGTGGGGATACCTGGTCCGGTATCCTCGACAACTATTTTAATGTGAGGAACTTTGCCCTTCTGCACTTGTTCAAGATGCACTAATACTTCACTATTGGGGGAACTATATTTTAAACCATTATCAACTAATATGTATAGAAGTTGATAAATACGTTCCGGGTCAGCATTCAATTCTATCGGTTCACTCATAACAAACTGGACTTTAATTTTCTTCTGTTCAGCCGCATTTTTCAGAGAATGTATCACTTGTTCTGTAACTAGATTAAGGGAGAAAAATTCTTTTTTCATCTTAATCTCTCCTGTATCTGCTCTTGCAAGTGTTAATAGGTTATTAACTAGTCTTTTTAAACGGAAAAACTCATCTTTAGCATCGTTCATTATTTGCAGGGAGAACGGCGACAAAATATTATCCTTGTCCATTTCTATCGCCTCTATAGAGGTTAGGAGTACACTTAAGGGAGTCCGTAGCTCATGGGATGCATCAGCGATAAATTGTTTTTTCCTCGTAATTGATTGCTCCATTGGGATTGTAACCTTACCTGCTAAAAAGTATCCAATTACAGCTGCTAGAATTAAAAACAAAAAGGCGGCGCCAGTTAAAGTCAGTATACTACGTACAAGACCACGAGCATAGGCTGTCACGTCCCTGCCGACATAAACCGTAGCCAAAAGAGATTCCTTATTATACACCTTATGCGCGGTCAATATCAACGTTGCAGTCTCACCATTAGGTAACGTTACTGTGGCAATTTTAGTGTTTTTTAAAGGGTCCCAGTTCATAATTTGGTCATGGACTGCTCCGCGCAAAATTGAAATAGGCGGGTCAGCCTTAACCAATTGATTGTTCTGGCCAATTATATAGTAAAAAACTTGTCCACTTATATCATAATCCTCTTCTACGGGTGTCTCTTGTAGTGTGACATTTACTTTTTTGTATTGCTGTTCAATCAAGTCCAGCTGAACTCGTGCTATCTCACTT
>Ga0209123_1002042_pt1 | contig 18088 bp, 24 predicted proteins | sample BarGraIncu00431A_FD_184500 | JGI IMG/M metagenome (GOLD analysis project Ga0209123, IMG submission 184500) | Arctic peat soil microbial communities from Barrow, Alaska, USA - Barrow Graham LP Incubations 004-31A (SPAdes) (version 2) | ecosystem: Environmental > Terrestrial > Soil > Wetlands >... | reverse complement strand
CATATAAATCAACTACTTACGCCACCCTCAACAAATTCAGCACCGGATTTCGAGCCCAATCAGCTCGCGCTCCTCTGAAGAACGTTGGGACACTACTGATTGATGATCATTGGCCTGGCGGATGCTGGCGGCCCATGATGTATCAAATGGGCGTGGTTCAAAAATGGCTGTTTTCGGGTAACACAGACGTGCCCAATCCTCCCTAAAGAATTCGGGTTTCATCGAACTTTGCGAAGAGTTGGCGGCAGGCCTGTTAGCCTGCGCCGGGTCAGGTTCGCTGCGGTTGCAGCTGACCAAATCCAAGCATCGTCAGCCAGTGCGGATGCTCGCTGCCGGTCATCAATTGCTTGGGACTTTTGTCAACGCGCTCAGGCACACGACTGCGCAGGAACGTGCGGTGGTTCAGGAAGAATTCCAGCAAACCCAGGTATTCACTGCCGAGTTGGCGACGCAGCGTGAAGTAGTTGCGTAGCCGAGAGTTGAGGTTCTCCACCATCGAACTGCACCGTGGTGTGTCTGTCATGGCCTGCACATCCCACTCGGCGCGAACGAGATACAGTTTTTTCATGCCACGATGGTGCGGTATTGAAGTCAATGGGCGTTACCAAACAATACGTGCTCGCGCCGCCTTAACCAGCCACCACAACATGCGAAACGGGGCGAAGTAGCCATGCAAAGTTTCATGAAAGGCATGCACAAAGATGTCTTTCAACCCGTCATTGGCGGTGCGGTACACCGGGTTCAATCGCGCCCACTCGGCCCAGAATTTTTCTTTGAAGGTCATATTTATTCGCATAGCTGCCGCACAAAGCGCAGAAACAAAATAGCCATTTTTTTTGGCTGCACTCCAGTCGCACTAGCGCTTCAGGTGAAACCAGCGCAACGCGTCAGCCATATCACCCTTGAACGTGGTTATGACTACGTTCAAAAACTCAGCACGGTGCTCTGGCTTGAGGACCAATAAACTCACGAGCAGCACGCCGACGATCAGCGTGAAGGCGGCACCTGCGACAAGAATGAGGGCAGAGGTTGCGATCCATCCCTCAACCAATATCAAATAGGTCGTCACCAGCCAGAGTGCTAGCGTGAAAAGAACAATGGTCACGTGCATATAAATTCGTACTCGTCGTTAGCGTGGGCTTGTGTCAACCAAGCCCGCATCACAGTGCGACGCCTCCAGTTTTACCGCCAGTTCCGTCAACTCAGTTTCACGCACGTATCGAAATTGACCATGGGTGATTTTTAACATTTGAGCTTGATCGATTCCCAGTAATTCGCAGGCAGCAACGGACGTCAAGTGCTGCGCTTCAATCGCGCGAGCGATCTGCGCCGCCAATGCTGACTTGCGCTGCATTCCATCGGCATCGTCATACCCGAGGTCCGCATACACATTGGCGCCATCGCCATGCGCTGCCAAGACTGCTTGTTTAGCCAACTTCACAGCAACGATCGTCTGAGAATCGGCCTGCAGCTTTGCCGCCTCTACCGGTTCAAACCCCAAATTCAAAAATACATTCCCGTCAGCAGGTGTCACGTGTTGCGCTGCGACCGCCGCCGCCCAGTCCCACGGTTCGACAACCGCGTTTGCATCAATCCCCCAGTGCGGGATCTGGTCATGTCGATAGGTGTGCGGCACAGTGCCACTAAAAGCTGACTCCTTCAGCAGAAATCGATCAATGAAGGCATTGACTGCTTCGATGGTCAGGAACGGCACATCAAGGGTGGCGCGCAGCCCAATGCAACTGTGATAGTTGTGGTGCAAGGTGCAGCGTTCAAACACTTGGATTTCACCGCTGTCCGCCACGGTCTGTTCCTTTTTGCGAGCCCACGCTCCCCGGGTCATGTTGCCCAATTCGGGGGGGATTTGCCGACCCATATTCGTTATGTAGCCACAGGCTTGTTTTATATTCAGCGCATCAAATTCCACGTCCGGGACTACTTCAAATGACATGTCCCAAACCCTGTCGCTAACCAAATCAGAGTATTCACACCGCGTCGTAAGAAGGGTTAAACCATAGATGACGAACGGTTTTTTACCCAGAAAGTCAGCATCAATCCAGCCGTTTTCGCCGTGCATATAAGCGTGGGTGATGAATTTCCCACCTAACACCGGCGCTGCTCGCAAGATACGGTTTCGCACCCGGTTGTATTTCAGTTTTTTGTTGCGCCGCGAAAGTGATGAGAACGGTGTTCGTTTTGTGCTGCGCCTGGGCATTACTGCTCCCCCCTATTAGCCAGCTGCAAAACTCTCGCCGCCGCCAGTTTCGCTTCCAACTTGGCCAGCACAACTTCCGCAGGAATGCCATTCCCAAGTCGTTCCATTTCTGCAATGGCGCGAACACCTTTTTGAATAAATTCAGGTGAACTTTTACCCACTTGTGCTTTGCCGCTGCCACGGCTCCAATGCGTCACATTCGCCATGCGCCCCGGCCACGTTTTGCGACCGGCCTTGCGCTTTTTGGGGTGGCTCGTAGGGTTGGATGCAATCCACATAAAAAACACACATAGCGCCGTCATAAAAACAACCGTTACCCAAAACATCAAAATAATCCCCTTAAATTTTGTTTCGGCCACGCTGCCAGCGGGTCAGCTTAGCCATGCGCCCCGGCCACAACCGCCGCCCAGTTTTGCGCTTTTTTGGGTAGCTAATCGGTAACGAGGCAATCCAAAGTCCGCCACCGCAAACCAGGAGCATCACAATCGTAAGTACAACAAACCCAAAATCTATTTCCATTTGTTTTCGTCAGCGCAAGGCTAAAAGTAATTTTTGAACAGCAAAAAAGCTACGGCTACGATGGCAATGAGCAGCAGAAATTTGACCGTTTCCAGCTCTTCTTTTACAGCCGCCAATTCAGACCCGAGACTGCCTATATCCACTGTTGTTGCTGCATCCAAAACGGCTTCTGGATCGGCCTGAAGGCCTGTCTTCGCCAACCAAACAGCCCAGCCGCTCCGCAACATCCTTGCGCAGCGCTGCGAGCTGCTTGTCCGTCAGAGGGCCATCGTCGGGCTCGTACTGCGGACCCGACAGCATCACGATCTCGACGATGCTGCCATCTGCGGCGTAACTGATACGCGTATTCCCGTCCTGCGACGTTTCGCGACAGACAGGCTTGTCAGATAAGCGAACGACCAAAACATCCTGCCCGTCGCAAGGTATGGATCGTCCCGTTTTTTGACTTGGCTGAAGCGGCGTGGTCGGCCTGGAGGCCATCCACAGTCCACCGCAAGCCACGACCGCGCAGAAAACCAAGAAAAAATTAACAGCAGCTGGATTCATCTTGCGACACCTGCATCAATATTCTGGTCCATAACATCCTTCTCGAATTCGAAACAATGGTGATGACTTGCACTCAAACCGCTATTTAGGAACCCATAGTTGCTAGGCCAACGTTGTTGAGGCATGCCAACTGCTGATATATTTACTTGTTGCGGTTATTATATTACTTGTTATCCGTATTGACTACGGGCTGAGCAACAAAGTTCTTGTCTAATGAAATTGTTTAACCCGGTTTACCGTCGCGCATACTTAAGAGTGCTGTCAACCGACTGAAGCCGGGGAGATTTAACCATTGCTCAATGGACTTTAATTTGAAGGCACATATCCACATCAGTTCCATCGCTGTTGAACCCTTATAAGCAGAAAATTCCCCCCCCTATCAGGGCTACCCCACGCGGGAAACCCAATCATCCGTTACGTGGTTGAATTTTCAAAGGCTAAAAATCAGCAAGCAAGGTTAAAACTGACTGGTTGAGCTGGTGGATTCCACCATCGTGCGAGACTTTAATTTCATGGCACATATCCACTTCAGTTCCATGAAAAAATGACCATCTAAAAAGCAGAACGCCGTCCCACCCGGGCAGAGCATTTCAGCACTTCTACACGTACGCATCTGCACTCGCACCATGTTTGACAGCGCCTTGACTGTAAAAATCTTTTATGCGATGCAATTTGCAGCGTGAACTAATTCATTTTTGTCTCGCCGCTGGTGAAGTGAGACTTAAAATTTTTTGATGACCACTTGCGACGGCCACTTTTGACGTTAAAACCCCAACCCGCAGTGCAACCAAACCATGCTTTTTACGCCAAGAAGCCGAGTAATAACCGCCCCTCACGCACGAGGGGCGGTTTTTTTTGGCTCAAAAATCCAGACAATATTTTTTCAATTTTGGCACTTCACACGGCAATGATGTCATTGTCACGATTTCCAGTTACTGGCAGGCTTGGTTTGTTGTTGCCCAAGAACCCCCGCATAACCTGTCTTGTCTGAGCGACCCGATGAGTCCCCTATAAAAACGCCACTTTATTGACCGCAAACTACAAAAGCCACCGACAGCGCCACATTGACCGCCAGCAGAATCAACAACAGCCAGTCAACAAATTGACGCTGGCGTCCCGGCACGGCATCAAGCCGAACCGGCAAGCTGGGTTTAACTGTCTCATTTTTTAAAACTGGCCGACATGACGGCACATCCAACCGACTGCGGACCGCCACGAACTGGCTGAGCGCCTCAAAAAGTGCCCGCGTCTGCCCTTCAGCCTGATCCCGAGGTACCCCCAGCATCTCCAAATTTCGCGCGTATTTCAATGTGTCAAAAGGAATCATCATGTTTTGGCACCAGTTCCCGCCAAGTCCTGACTGGCGGCATCACGCCAAAGAAAAATTGGATGGACACAGCTTGATTGATCATTCACACCCATAGCCATCCTCTTCGTTATCATCATTTTCCAAATCGTCTGGAACCCAACCGTCAGGGTCGCCTGACACGATTGGCCCATCGTAATCTTCCATGATGTCCCACATTTCGTCAGTCAAAAAATGCGGTTTCATCGTGTGCATGCGAGTAACGGCATCACGGACAAATTGAGAGTCCGGGCGTGATTTCCTTCGTTTAATGACCGCCAATAAATTCAATACCTGTTCCAACCCGGCGTCACTGCAGACGCAGGCCTCCGGCGTCAATCCACCCAGCAAGGGATGGGGTTTTCGCACCCAGGCATTGACCAGATCCATCTCCCCGAACGTGTCAAATGCGAAGCCGTCAAGCTGCTGCAGCCGTTCGTAATCCAGGCTCGCGAATTCCCGGCCCACTGCCCCGGCATCCAGCCGCCAGAAATAGGCGTCGACCCTGCTGCGCATCAAGCCTGAAATCCGCCGCTTATATGATCTTGTACCCATGACTGCCTCTTATTTTTTCGAGTTGGAGCACCCAACTCTTTTTAAATCAATAACTTACGGCAAAGCTGCGGGCACACAGCCCTTTCCTTCAATCGAGCCCGTCCTGCTTGTGCTGCCAGCGCACCGTTTCAGCACAAGCGTCACAAAGCGGCGCAATCCCAAGACCAGGGCGGGTGAAACCCGGCGCACCGCACCGGGTGCAAGTCAGCGCAGCGCGTCTCGCAGCGTCTTCGATTACCTCTTGCATGTGTGGCGTGACCGGTGCGCCATCCACTGCACGCCAATAAATCCGCAGCTCGCCAAACTTCTCTTTGATTTGCACGCAACCTGGCAAATCATCACGCGCCACGCCATTGGTCATCATTTCTGTCAGCAAGGCCTCCATCTTTATGGCCGCATCCAACACAATGCTCAGCCAACCTGACCAGCACTCAATGCCCCAGTAATGGATCACGGGGTACTTGCGCTCTGGCACGAATGGTGGGATTTCAAGTCCGTATCGCTCGCAGACGTCAAGGTCTTCAGCGGTCGGGATGTCACCCAGATCGAGGTAGCCCTCGGTTTTGAATCGAAAAAACAGTGGTGCTGCCGCGTAAATTTGCAGCGTGAAATTTTCAGCATCGTGTTCGGACAACATGATCGTCAGCTCCTCATTCAAACAAATTCATTTAATTTTGTGTTGCGGTTATTGTTTTAATGACTAGAATTAAGCCATGAATTTGAAGATTTCCCCGACTTGATCGAAATGAATTCTGATCAGTGACCACATGAAAGCGCACAGGGCATGACCGACCGACACTCACAGAGATTTCATTCGGCCCATTTTTTGAAGCTAGTGACGTCTGCACTGCTGGCGTTAATTCATCAATTGGGTGCTACAAAATGATGAACCCTGACTATGTCATCTTGGCTGTCGTCGCTGTGTTTGGGACAGGGCTTGGCTTGTACACGCTGCGTGAGGCACGAAAATACCGGGTACGCCAGGATTTTCTGGATCTGAAAAAGCGTAAAGAACAAGAACGAGCCGGTTGTCATTGTTGCTGCTGTCAATGCGGAAGCGCTCAAAACCATCTTTCACGGATCTCAATGAAGCGATCCGGCCGTCGCCTGCCCAGGCGCATTAGGCACACCTGAATGGCCGCCCACCCAGATCCAAACCGCGCGGTGGCAACTATGGAGCCGCTCAGGCCAAAAAATCAATGCCTTCTGGCAGCTCAATGTTGGCGTATCGGAACAGAACCTTGCTGACACATTGTTCGTACAACATGCAGAAATGGAGCTTGGCACTGATAGGCCAGGTCGCCCATACCGCAGGGGATGGGGCACGATAGCCCAGTCGTTTGTCCAGGGCGATGGTTCTAAAAATCGCTTCGACCGTCTCATCAATATCGGTTGAAAAGACCACATCTGACGGCTTGATAAACCCGGACAAGATGTAGATTTGTAAGACAGGCAGATTCAGAATGCAGGCTAATTTTTCTAAAGATTCACGATTGCTTTTGGCGGCCCAACGGGTGCCATTGATGATCGCGGTCATATTGGGCATTAACAAGCCAGAACGCGCACAAAACTCTTTGAGCGTCATTTTTTTACCGGATACGGGGTGATTTTGCAGGTATTCCTCAATTTGATAGATCAGTGGTTGCTGAATCTCCAAATAGGAGTTGGCTGCTATTTCTTCCCCGTCTGCATCGAGAGTTTTTGACGGCGACTCCTCTGTCGGGCTTGTTTTTCGAGTTGCCTTGGCACTGATTTTCTTCACCTTACGCTCCAAAATAAAACCGCATCACGGTGAAAAGCCCAGCGTATTCACACCACTTCATGCCTGGTCATTATAATTTTTGCAACACAGGCGCAGTCAGTAAGTCCCAACGTCATATGCCAGCACAATTTCTGACTCTTCTCCCCTCCTCTGCCCATCAGCATCTTGACCACGTTAGCGCCCCTTTGGCACCTGAGCGTCAGCCACCTGCCCGACCAGACGATGGACAACATCCGGTGTTTAAAGTCGCAGACGAGCAGGCTATTTCAATGCTTGCGGGGACGCCCATTGAGGATTCAACCGAGTACACGCGGCAACACAAGCCGCGTGTTCAATTTGAAAAACTTGGTGAAAACGCTGACCATCCGCTGACGCGACGCATGCGCGAGATCAAAGATTCTTTGCGACTCACCACGCTGCAAATTTCAAACCAAGTCAATGAGTACGAGCGCGAATTCCACCGCAATGACTTGCAGGACACGATCGATGAAGATGGCAATTCCCCATATCTGCCAATGAAGCCAGTTCCGTTATCGTTGTATTTGCAAGGCTGGGTGCTGCAAGAGTCGTATCTGGTGGCCATTTGTAAACGCTTGGAACGCTTTTACGCGTATAAAAAGTCACAGCCAAATTGCCTCACAGCAGACATTCAAATTCGCACACTCATGGATGAGTGGTTTCAAGCGCTTCACATTGACCCGAAAAGTAAAACCGTATCCCCCTACCGCCTATTGGCGAAGAAATTGGCGCCCTTTTACAAACGCCCGGTACGAATCCAGGTAGCTGGTGTTTTCAAACTGGGAGCCACACAAGGTGGGCTTCAGTCCTTCAGCGTCCTGGATGATCAGGGTGTTGAGCATGAATATTTTCTTAATCCGACTTTTACGGTGCTGATCAAGAATGGGCAGAGGGTAAACATCCGTGATGTTGTGCAGTACGCCGTCTTGACGCAGGGCTCAAGCAGCGAGCCGATCATTGATCACACGGCTTTTTTTCGCTGGTACAAAAGCAACAAGATGCCAAAATCAATTAAAACCGTCGAACTGGTGCAGGAAGCGGTGGAGGATTGCCGAGGTACTTGATAGTTCGAGCTATGGGTGTCTCTGAGGTCAAGTTCATGCTGCGCTGCCTGGCCAAGGCTAGGCAACAAGCCAGTGGTGACTGGTACCCTATGGGCACAGCTGCAGCGACCTGTTTGTGGGACTGGGAGCCAGAAACCGCCGTGCAGTTGCTCTGCAAAAGGAGTGAGCTCAGCATATCGGCCCTGCATCATTTGATTGATGCTTGCCCATCAAGCCATGTTGCAGCAGCAATTGATGTGCTTCTGGCTGATGCGAGCGTACTGGATGCTTCTGAACGCGAATCTTGGGCGCGAAAACACTTGATCAACTCAGGGCGTGAAGCAGAACGCTTGGTTGCCATAATTTCGCAAATACCATCCAGCAGTCTGCAGTTCCCAAAGTCCGGTTTTGAGCTGGCAATTTGAATTTCTGTAGACCCGCTCCTGGTCGATGGCGGGTACAGCGATCCTCGAAAATAACGCCATATTGCTGACGGCCAGACTCCCTGGTGAATGTCGGGTCTGGAGCAAGCATTTCGGGCAGACCAATGTCAGGAACCGCTGCTTATGGATAGCTATGCATAAGCCGCGTTATGCATAGGACTCGATTATGAATACTAGTTTCACCGAAAGGGCTGGAAGCCGCATGAGCGTTGACTTTGCGGCGTTCTTCGGATCAAGTGCGTATTTCAGCCCATCGTGGACGGCGTTTCAGGCTGATCGTGGACGCGATTTCAGCGTGATCGTGGACGGCATTTCAAATTGACCGTGGACGCTGTTTCAGCGCGAACGTGGACGATTTTTTAAGGGGATACGCGCAAGTGATTTCTTAAACCCGGCATAGGCTCACCGTTTTTTACGGAAGAGTCCATGCCAACCAACAGAATCACAATGCGTCAAATACGAGAATCCCTTCGTTTGCACCTGCAAGCACGACTGAGCTACAACGAGGTTGGCCGCACTCTTAAGATATCCAAAAGCGTGGTCGGCAAATACATGTCGCTGGCCCGTGTGGCCGGGGTTGACTGGACAGTTGCCCAAACCCTCAGCGACGACGAACTACAAGCCCGGTTGTATCGCCCCGCGTTACCGCGTAACAGCAAACAACTAGCGCCTGACTTTGCCAGCGTGCACCAAGAGCTCAAACGCGCCGGGGTCACCCTGCAACTGCTGTGGGAGGAATACGCCAAAGACAACGCCCTGGCCTTCAAATACACCAGCTTTTGCGTCAAATACCGGGAATGGGCGATGGGTCTCAAACGCTCCATGCGTCAAACCCATATTGCCGGGGAGAAGCTGTTTGTTGACTACGCTGGCCAGACCGTGCCCATCATTGATGCGGCCACCGGCGAGATCACCAAAGCGCAGATCTTCGTGGCCACCTTTGGCGCCTCCAATTACACGTTCGCCTGCGCCACCGCGCGCCAAACCACCGCCGACTGGATTGGCGCCCAGGTACTGGCGCTGGAATTCTTCGGTGGCGTGCCACGGCTCGTTGTGCCAGATCAAACCCGCTCGCTGATCAAGAACCCCGACCGCTATGACCCGCAAAACAACCGCCTGTATGAAGAATTTGCAGCCCACTACGGCTGCGCCTTGCTGGCAGCACGCCCGGCGCACCCCAGAGACAAGCCCAAGGTCGAGTGCGCCGTCCTAGTCGTTGAGCGCTGGATACTGGCCAGGCTGCGCAATCGCAAATTCTTCAGTCTCATGGAGCTCAACCACGCCATCGCCCTGCTGTTGGGCGATCTCAATCAACGCGCCTTCAAAAAGCTGCCCGGTTGCAGGCTCAGTGCCTTTGAGCAGCTTGATGCCCCAGCGTTGCAGCCACTCCCGGCCAAACGCTTTGAGCTCTTTCGCTGGAAATCGGCCAAGGTCAACATCGACTACCACGTCGAGTTTGACGGTCACTATTACAGCGTGCCACACGCCCTGGTGCGTACCACAGTGGAACTGCGCGTCACCGCCACGCTGGTGGAGTGCTATTCATCGAACCAGCGCGTGGCTTGCCACGCTGTCAGCCATCAGCGCGGCGCCCACACCACCACGCCCGATCACATGCCCGCCTCGCACCGCGCCCACCTGGAGTGGACCCCGCAAAAGCTGATCGACTGGGGCCTGCGTATCGGGGTCAGCACGGCTGCGGTGGTGACCTGGCAGCTGGAACACCGTGCGCATCCGGAGCAGGGTTACCGGGCTTGCCTGGGTTTGCAACGCCTGGCGCGCCAATACACGCCAGCCCGACTGGAGGCGGCTTGTACCCGGGCGGTGGCGATTCGTGCCCTGACCTACCGCAGTGTGGCTTCCATTCTCAAGAGTGGGCTTGACCGCCAGCACCACTTGCCCACCACGCCAGTGGGCTCGCTGCCCTTGCACGACAACATCCGTGGCGCGGATTATTTCCACTGAATCCAGTTGTGACTGGCCTCAAGCAAAACCAATACACCGCAACCCCAACAAGACAAGATTCCCATGAACGAACATACCCTGACCCAATTACGCCATCTCCGCCTGGACGGCATGGTGCGTGCCATCGAAGAACAAGCCACCAGCACCGCTGTCAGCGCTCTGAACTTTGATGAGCGATTGACTTTACTGGTGCAACGCGAGGTCGCCTGGCGTGATGACCGTCGGGTCGAGCGCCTGCTCAAAGCGGCCAAGCTCAAAGTAAGCACCGCCTGTGTGCAAGACATTGACTGGCGTGCCAGCAGATCACTGGATCGATCCTTGATGGCCACATTAGCCGGGGGTGACTGGATCCGCAACGCCCAGAACCTGCTGATCACTGGCGCCACCGGTTGTGGCAAGACTTGGCTTGGATGTGCCCTGGCGCATCAGGCCGCCAGGTCAGGCTTCTCGGTGCTGTATGTACGCGCGGGCCGACTCTTTGATGAACTGCATGTGGCTCATGGCGATGGCAGTTTTGCGCGCAGGATGGTGCAACTGGCCAAGCTCGATCTGCTGGTGATTGATGACTTTGGGATTTCGCCGATGGGCGCGCCTGAGCGCAATGACCTGCTGGAGGTGCTCGATGACCGGGTGGGCTTGCGTTCCACTTTGATCACCAGTCAATTGCCGGTCAAGGCCTGGCACACCTATCTGGACGATCCGACCTTGGCGGACGCCATTCTGGATCGCATCGTGCACAGCAGTCATCGCATTGAACTCAAGGGCGCCACGTTACGCGCTAACGCGAAGCTCGCCAAGAGTGAGTCGGTCGCAGCCGGCGTTACGGTGTAACAAAAAAGGGAATGAAGATGACAACAGCAACAAAGCTCAAGGCCCCCACTATGACGCAACCCAGCAACAATGCACAGCGCCAGGCAGACTACCGTGCGCGTCATTTGAAATCAGAATACGCCCAGCTTCAACGGCTCAATCTAATGATCGATTTGCACGCCAAACGCGCTCTGGAACGGCTTGCCAGTTGTTACGGCGTAACGCAAAAATCAATGCTTGAAAGTTTGATCCGCCAAGCACAAGAGGTTGCACTGCTTGAGGCAGAGGTGGTATCGCCAAATGGCCCGGCTGACTATTACGCAGGGCGACTCGGACTGCCAATGGTTTTGGTTACGCCGTAACGAGAAGTCAGGTCAAACAAGTCTGCCGACAAGAACCACAGCCCCTGCAAGACGTTACACAAGAACAGCTGGGTAATGCATGCGTACAGGCACAACCGGGGGGGCCTGCGGCGCCCTGGCAGGGGCCTGATCAATAAAAAATCCAAAAAAACCATCGACATTCAAAACCGTTCGTGCATCGAACATCAGGGACGTTGCAGTAATAGACGCCGCCAGAGTTTCATCCATCAAACACCTCGCTTCGCGAATTCTTACCGGCGCAACGTTCACGCGAACGCAGTCAGCACCGAGGTCTGAGCTACATTAATACCTCGCTTGCGCGCATCTCTACGCGTCCACGATGGCGCTGAAACGCCGTCCTCGATCAGCTTGAAGCAGGCGTCCACGATCGCTGAAATACGCATTCCACAACCGCGTATTCAAAAGCCTTGATGCTTTGGAGGAACACTTGGCGATGGCGCTGAAAACCTTGGAATTCGACCCCAACACGGTGGGCTCTATCGTATCTTGGCCGTGGATCGTTGGTGCATTTTTAACTTCACTTGTGAACTAGAAATGGAATAACGGTCAGGCGCTGCCAAATTTGGTATCAAACTGGATGCCGATTTTTTGCAGCAACGGCGTCGGCAGAAGACCCCCTGCGCACACGATGACCGCCTCATTGCGATGTTGCGCCAAGCCCTCTTCGCTTTCGATCTCGACGGCCTCGTCCGAAATGGACTTGACTGTGGAATTGAGCATGACCTTGATGCGTCCCGCTTTTTGCAGCTCGCCAAGGCGCGTGCGGTTTTTTTGCTTGACCCGGGAAAAAGCTGCACTCCGATAAGACAGGATGACGTGGGTGCCTTTTTGCTCTGCCACAGCGATGGCTGCTTCAAGGGCGCTGTCGCCACCGCCCACCACCAACACTGACGCACCCTCATATTGGGCGGGGTCCACCAGTCGATACACCACCTTGGCCAGGTCTTCGCCAGGCACGTCAAGCTTACGAGGTGTGCCTCTGCGCCCCATTGACAACAACACTGCCGTGGTGGTGTATGAACCCTTTGAGGTCTTCACCACAAAATGCTCGCCATGCTTCTCGATGGCTTCCATGCGTTCCTTGAACGATATCTTCAATCCGGTCTTGGCGACCACGTCCAACCAGAATTCGAGCAACTTTTCTTTTTGAACTTCAGTGAACTTGACTTTGCCGATAACCGCCAATTCAATCGGCGCCGTCATCGCAATTTTTTGACGGGGATAGTGGTAAACCGCACCACCCAACGAATCTTCCTGCTCCACGATCTTGTAACGCAACTTGCCTTCGATAGCCGACAGCCCGGCAGAAATACCCGCGGGACCGCAACCCACAATCACCACGTCGAAATCCCCGCCCGGGCCGATCTTCTTGCGGATGGTCTCCATAGCCTGGCGGCCCTGTTCCGCCGCCTTGCGAATCAAGCCCATGCCACCCAACTCACCAGCAATAAAGATGCCTTTGACATTGGTCTCGAACTCGGGGCTGATGTTCGGAATTTCCATACCCCGTCGCTCGGTACCAAACACCAGTTTGATCGCCTCAACCGGGCATGCGGCCAAGCACGCTCCATGACCAATGCAATGGGCAGGGTTGATCAGCACGGCTTTGCCGTTGACGACACCCAATGCCTTTTCTGGGCAAGATTTGGCGCACGCGCCCGAACCCATGCACCGCGTGAGGTCCACCACCGGATGCAGAGACGGTGGTTCCACCATGCCAGTCTGGACCGCCTCCTGAAGCACGGCGTGGTTGGCGCTGTGCATGCGGCTCTGACGCCGGATATACAACAGCATCACAACGCCAATAACAGCACCGTAAAGATATAAATAATTCATCGCAATAGCTTTGTAGCGGCCCCAAGCGCCATGCTGGCCGATGGCCAGGGTGTCAGACAGACTATGGTTTGACCGCAGTATCTATTTCAATCTTGAGGTCTTTGGTGCCCACCGCCACTGGAGCGGATTGTCCGACAACATCGCCCACGGCGGGCGCGGCATTGCCACTTTTACTGATGCGGGCAATAACTACCACCTTGCCAGCGTTAGACAGTCTGGCGACCGAAGACATGCTCAGGCTGTCGTCCAGCACAAAGTGCAGTGGAAGATCTTTGACCTGTTTACGCAAAATAGCCAGTGGCATGCGGGAACCTTCCTGCGAGCGGGCCAGAACGAACAAAGTGTCTTCGGGTTGGACGCCTTTCTTCAAAGCTGCCGACAAAGTCACCGTGCCGCTGACACTGGCTGACCCGGTTGCCGTCGGCAACGGGATTGTCTCTGCCGATTTCACAGAGGCGTCGGCCCCGCTTGCCTTCTCATTGTTACCGGCTTTAGCGATCGCCTTCGCATAATCTGCCTTCAAATTCGCATCATCTGGCAGCAGTTCCAAAGCTTTGGCATATGCTTTCAAAGCATCGGGAAGGTTACCCAGCACATCATAAGATCGCGCCAATATGGCCCACCCCTGGGGATCGTTGGGCTGCTTTTGCAATCTGGCGGCGAGTTTGTCGGCCATCACTGAAATGTCGTCCACCTTCGCGGTGTGCGGAGAATTTGCATTGTCCACACCACCAAGAAACGGCTGCGCTGCCGAGATTGCGCCACTGACATTCATCGCCATAGCGGGCGAGCTTGTCGAATGACCACGCCAAAAGTAAACACCGCCCGCCGCGACGGCGACCAACACCACCGCGCCAACGATAGCAAGCATCCCTTTGGGCATGCTGATTCCGGTCGACTTTGACCGTAAAGTCTCAACAGTTGTTGATGCACCTGTTCCAACCGACGATGCACGATCCGGTGTCGCCGAGCCAGCCGCCGAAAGCGTGGCAGCGTTGTTGAGGACCCAGTCCAGCAGGCGTCGCTCCAACGCACTGCGACTATCGTTATAAGCCTGCTGTGTCAAATTCCCCGCTTCGTACTGTTCCTTAAGTTGCTCAAGTTGAGTTTTGATCAACGTGATTTCATGACTGGTTTGGGGATCTGTTGTGGTCATCAATAATTTCCGATAGTTTCATGTTCTGGGCAATGCAATCAGCTTAAAAATCTGCCCGTGCCCCGAGGTAGTAGCTCATTCGCGTCGAATCCTGGGTGTTCGTTGACGCGCCTGAAGTCGTCAATGACGAACTGGCAATGTTGGATCGCTCGTAGGTCAGTTCGGACTCCAGCGATATCTGACTGCGAATCCGGTACGTCACCCGCATTCCAGCACCCCAAAGCGTGTTGCTGTTGCTGCCCGTGGTACCCGTGGTGCCACTCTGCGTGTAGTATTTCGCAGACGGTTCGACCTGCCATTTGTCGCTGAGGCTGGTGAGAATGTTGTAGGTCAACAGCGTACCGTGGTAAGTCGGCCCACCCAGAAGGCTGACATTGAATACATGGGTGTCACGCGCGGAATAAAGATTGGTGCCAATCAACTGCGTGCTGACACCCCAGAGATTGCCGGTGGCAGCTTGTCCATCCGGAAGCAACAAGGCCACGGGTTTGATCGCGTCCACGCTGGTCAGGCTGAAATCAGCGCCAACTTGCCACTTCGGCGTCAACACTTTGGTTCCACCCACGCGAAACTGATTTTGATAAGCCGTCAGTGCCTTGACCTCATCACGCAGGGTTTCAATCGGGGTGGTACCCAAAAGTTCCGAAATTCGTTTGGCCGGAGTGCTCAGGTTCGGGTCCTGAAAGAACAACACATTGCCCAGCGACAGGAAGGGCGTGGTGCGCCGGTCCAGCATGGCGTTCAACGCAATATCGTCAGAGTACTGCCAGTATGACTGAAACGCCGCGATGTTGATTTTTCTTAGCATCGGATCGTAGTCAAGTTGCCCGTTGGCTGACAGCCCCCCTTTGAAATAGCGTACTTCGGTCCCGACGCCACGCCTATCGGTCACACCATCAATGACCTGTTCGATCACATAGACACTTCCGCTGAGCGATTTCGTCAACGCTTCGGCATCAATGGACAAGCCATAGAACGTGCGCCGGGTGTCCAGCAAGTCATCTGACGGCTTGCCGAGTACGCCGTTGATCTTCCACTTGGGCGCAAATTTATAGCCTGCCTGAACGCCGTCAAATCGATACATCACTCCGCCGCCATTGGGAGACTGACGACCGACACGGATATTGCCGCCCAGCGCCAGTGACCGGTAATCAACATAGAGTGCACTCAAACGCTCTTTGTCGCTTCCCTTCAGATAGTCATGGGTCAGCGAATCCCGCACAACAAAACGCATGTCTTTGTCATCGTCGCGATAGCGCCAGTTCATGTCAAAACCCGTCTGCAATTGCTTTTGATCCGTGCTCGACAAGGTATTGTCTGACTGCAAGACGGGGAGCCCGGCAAGCGATGAGTCCAGAAAATCCTGAGAACGGGTATCGGATTTGCCACCGTAATAGTAGGTGGAAAACGATCCGCTGATTGTGGAGGTTGCCTCCACCTTAGGTTTTTCCTGGCTCGCTGTCACGGTGCCAATCGTGGGCAGGGCCGCGAGCAACTGGCGAACACGGTCACTGTCCTCACCGGAAGGATAGAGCTTTAAAAAAAGCTCAAACTCAGTGGCTGCACGAACCTTATCACCGGTGTTTAACCGCGCCAAGCCAGCCATTTCTTGAGCCTTGCGAGACGAGCCGTTCGATGGCAAATTCAACAACTGGTTCAGTGACTCTGTGGCACCGTTGTAATCGCCACCATCGAAGGCCGACTGGGCTTTGGCCAGAAGTGTTGCTGCCGTGGCCTCAGTTTCAGCGGATGCCTGCGTGGTTGGTGCAGTCGGTGTCACGACAACGGGTGCCCCTGGTTTAAGGGGGATGATTTTTGATTTCTTGGCCAGCACCGCCTGTACAGACTCACCCAATCCCACCAAGACAATGTCGATACTACGGACATCTTTTCCCGGTTTCACAGCAAACTTGAGCGGCGAACCAAAAATCACTAACAGTCTTCGACTGGCGCTATTTGGTGTCGTAGCGGCCGCAGACTCGTCCCGAACTGTAATTTCTGGAATGCTGCCCCCACCCGGCAAATGCCGCTCACTCCTTTGCAGGTTGACGGATTCTCGCGTTGGCAGAACGGTGTAAAAAACCTGCACCAGATCAGATGCACGGGCTGAAACCGAGTTGGAGTACTGAACAGGTGTCACAAACTTGACCACAATGACGGCGTTTCCGCCTTCCTGCCTCAACTCAACATCATCCACAACCTGCGCTTGAGCGGAAGCTGCGATACCGGCAAAAACGCAGACGATCAAAGGTTTCAGGAATGTGTGCTTATTGATTGGCATGATGAAGTTGAAGTTGAAGTTAACGTTTGGCTGTCATTTATGAAACTCTGACCTGAGTTCTACAAGATAAAAGGCTTGTTCTAATTCGACCATGCTGAGTAGGCTGTGCCTGTTTTACCCAATGGCTTATGGCAACTGGAGGTAGAACAATCAGCCTGCCCTGATTTTTTATGTGAAAGAGATTTTTTCTGCATATTACCCAAGTAAGACGTGCCCGTCGCGTGGCAAGCAGTGCACCAGCCCGACCCACTACCCATGCTGGAGTTATGGTTCATTTTTTCTGTGGTCCAGGACGCGGTACTGCTGTGGCAAGTGTTGCAGTCCATGGTGGAACCACCTTGCAATTGGGCCTCGGGAATGTGGTTGGTCGGTTTGGCCAATGCCCCGGTTGTCCCCTGCGACACATAGGTACCGCTGTGGCAGGTCTTGCAGGTCGTGGCGGTGACCACCGTATGGTTCATCGTGGCTGTGGCAAAGCTCACCTGAGACTTATGGCAGGAATCGCATTTGCTAACCCCTGTCGTCACTGGAATGTGCGTAGCAGTTTTTGACACCGCCGAGGTCGAGCCGTTGTGACAGGTGTCACACGTTCCGGTGCCCACTGCGTTGGCGGGCGAGTGCGCGAACACCACGCTTGACCATGAGCTGGTCGATTTGTGGCAGGTCTCACACACCGTGACACCATTGTGCGTGGTGGTGTTGGGCTTGGACGTCAGACCATACACCGCCGTGGCGTGGCAGGTGGCGCAACCCGTCACCGTCACCACATTGGCATGGTATCTCCCTGGCACCCACGTTGTAAATCCGCTGGTGTGGCAAGTTTTGCAATTAGCCGTGGTCGGAATGTGGTTGGCCGTTTTCCCAGTCGCATCCGTGCCGTTGTGGCAGCTCGCACAGTTGGTCGCCACCGTAAAGTTATTGTGATCGACCTTGGCACCGGTCCAGACCGTCGTGCTCTTATGGCAGGTTTCACACACTGTGACGCCGTTGTGGATGGCCGTATTGGGCTTGGACGTCAGACCATAAGCTGCCGTGGCGTGGCAGGTCGCGCAACCCGTCAACACCGACACATTGGCGTGGTACCTGGTGGGCAGCCAGCTCGTGAAGCCGCTCTTGTGACACGTCATACACGTCGTAACAGATGTTGGAATGTGGTTGACGTCTTTTCCAGTCGCATCCGTGCCGTTGTGGCAGCTCGCACAATTGGTGGT
>Ga0209123_1002041_pt1 | contig 18089 bp, 16 predicted proteins | sample BarGraIncu00431A_FD_184500 | JGI IMG/M metagenome (GOLD analysis project Ga0209123, IMG submission 184500) | Arctic peat soil microbial communities from Barrow, Alaska, USA - Barrow Graham LP Incubations 004-31A (SPAdes) (version 2) | ecosystem: Environmental > Terrestrial > Soil > Wetlands >... | reverse complement strand
CATTAAAGTGTATTAAAAATTCGTGAACAGGGATGCATAACAATCGTAAAGGAGCACGTCATGAGACGACACGTGAGCACGACAGCTGAGGTAGTGACCTTTTCGGCCGGGGCGATAGTTGGAGCAGGACTCGCACTTCTTTATGCTCCTAAAACAGGGCACGAAATGAGAGCAAAGGTGGGAGACGTTACCGAAGACGCCATCACCAAGATGAAGGAAGTGACTGCGGAGACGCAAGAAAAGCTCAACAGGAATCTGCGCAAGGGGCGGGACTATGCGGAAGAAAAGGTCTCGGCGCTGTCATCAGCCGCTGAGGAGACCACAGAAACCCTCCACTAATTCCGTACGGTACTCACACCATTGGGAAAGCCTCTAGGAATGGATTCCTGGGGGCTTTTTTAGCCTCAGAGCCTCTCGCTAATCTCAACGTTTGCATTCATCTGTGCAAAAGATGAGATGCAAAACTACCAGATCAGTTCGAGGTCGTGCCGGAATCTTCATTATTACTTTCTCTAGCTTTCCCCCTTTCCCTGGTAACAGTCCTTGCCACAGACCTCCACTTACTCATAAAATAAATATTTATCAATGTACCCGCCAGTGACAGCAAGCGATTGAAACATCTCTCTTACAGCACACAGCCACATAACCCCGCTGGAAATAAGACTAAAGTCAAATGGTGCATGAGCCGATACTAGCTTCATCGCTGCCAGATTTAACGCCCTCTTAGCCCTTTTGCAGTGACCCGATTATTTCTTACAGTAAACGCATGCCGGCCGGCATCAAAAGGAGATTTTCCATGGAAGTGTCGCAGATGAACCTCGGCAAACGCCTCAAATTCGGATTTGCCACCGCATTTATCCTGCTGTTGATCGTGGGGGCGACTGGATACTGGGGTATCCGTACCCAGGCCAAAACGAGCGAGACGATGCTGCACGTCGAGGGGAGACTTGCCGAAAACTCCGCCCGACTGCGCGCCAACGTGCTAGGGCTGCGCCGCTTCGAGAAGGATTCCTTTATAAATATTGAGCGCAAGGAACTGGTCGCTGAGTATTACGCCAAATGGAAGGAGCAGTTGGATCACGCGCAAACCAGGATTACCGACCTTGCGGCGACTGCCCAAACCCAGCAGGACAAGGACGTCATTGCTGCCATGAAAACCAACCTCGACGCCTATTCGGTCGGCTTCAACAAGGTTCACGAACAAATCACCGCGGGCCAGATCACGGGGACCAAGGAAGCCAACGAGGCCATCGGGGCCTACAAGGAGATCATCCACAAGTTGGAGGGCACCGCCAGGGATTTCGCCGACGATGGAGTCAAGCGGATGGGGCGCGAAGAAAAAAACATCATGGCGACGGCTTCCCAAGCCACCCTGATCATCCTCTCGCTGCTGGGCGCGTCTCTCCTTGCCTTCGGCCTGGCGTTCATCGCGCTCATGCGCTCCGTTGCGCGCCCGGTCTCGGACCTGAGGATGGCGGCGGACAATGTCGCCTCCGGCAGCCAGTTGCTCTCGGCCAGTTCCGAGGAGATGAGTCAGGGAGCGACTGAGCAGGCGGCGGCGGCTGAGGAGGCTTCCAGCAGCATGGAAGAGATGAGTTCCAACATCCGTCAAAATGCCGACAACGCCACCCAGACCGAAAAGCTCGCACTGCAGAGCGCCGCCGATGCCAGGGCCGGTGGAGAGGCGGTACAAGAAACAGTTGCGGCGATGAAGCAGATCTCAGGAAAGATCTCCATCATTGAAGAGATTGCGCGCCAGACGAACCTTTTGGCACTTAATGCGGCGATCGAGGCCGCCCGGGCCGGGGAGCATGGCAAGGGGTTTGCCGTAGTGGCAAGCGAGGTGAGAAAGCTTGCCGAGCGAAGCCAGTTGGCCGCCGCGGAAATAGGCAAACTGTCGACGACCAGCGTGCAGGTGGCGGAGCGCGCCGGGAACATGCTGGCCCGTATCGTCCCCGACATTCAAAAAACCGCAGAACTGGTTCAGGAGATCAGCGCCGCCTGCCGTGAGCAGGACCAGGGTGCCGAGCAGATCAACAAGGCGATCCAGCAACTGGACCAGGTGATTCAGCAAAACGCCATGGCCTCCGAGGAAATGGCCTCCACCTCCGAAGAGCTCTCTTCCCAGGCTGACCAGCTCCAGCATATCGTAACCTTCTTCAGCGTTGGCGCCCAGAGAACCGCTTCCGGGCCTCAAAGAAAAGCGCCCGGGAAAGAGATTTCCGTGGCCCATTATGCCTCCGGCCGCGGCAAGGCTACCTTAAACCAGGCAAGAAGAGGCGGGATGAGAAAAACGACCAGCGCAGGCGTTCTGGTGAGACTGGATGATGACCAGATAGATGACGGTTACGAGCAGATGTAGCCAAGCGAGGAACCTGACGGGGAGACCTGAAAGGTGAAAAAATAGATTAGGTAGGGGCACCCCTTGCGGGTGCCCACTTCTGGGATTGTGACGGTCCTTGACGTAACGGTAGCCCCCGCCTCCCTCTGCGGCGGTGTATTGAAGAAGGGAAAGTCGGCTTCCCCCTCCCTGACCCCCCCACCTCCGGGAGAGGGAACGTTTGATTGACCTTTTGACCTTTCTCGGAAGCCACCGCACCGTCTGCGAGCGGCCCACTAGCTTGACACTATCCTCAAATATTCCTTCTCGGTGACAATCTCCCGGGTGCTCTCCACCCGATCGATGAAAACGATCCCCTGCACGTGATCGAACTCGTGCTGGAACACCCGCGCCAGAAAGTCCGCGTACTCCTCCTCCCGCACTTCTCCATTCCGGTTCAGGTAGCGCACCCCGATCCTGCGGTGCCTCGGGACCACCCCCCGTATCCCCGGGATGCTGAGGCACCCTTCCCATCCCTTCTCCTTCTCTTCCGAAGCCCAGAGAAGGACAGGATTGATCATGGCCAAAGGCTCCATCTCGGGCGCGCCGGGATAACGCGCGGTCGGCCGCGACGCCACGATGAAAAGGGAAAGCGACTCAAAGACCTGCGGCGCCGCGATTCCGACGCCGTTGGCGTCCGCTACGGTTACCAGCAACTCTTCAATGAGCGCCTGCACGGCGTGCTCCGCCGGATGTTCAATCTTCTTTGCCACCTCCCGGAGCACCGGTTGTCCTAGTTGTGCGATCTGTCTGATGATAGGCATGTCCTTCTCCATGGTAAACCCGTCTCCCTGCCCTACAAACATTTTAGCATACCCGGCTTTCACTGGCAAAGTCCGGCAAGCTGGCAACTGTCACAGGCTGGCCCAACTCTCTCCACTCTCACTGTACCTATAAAGCCCACCGTGTACCCTCAAAGGACAAAAAAAAGACAGGTTTTTTTGCCAATTTCACTGGATAAGCGTATTTGTCAGTTGGCATGGTACGTGCTGTATACAAAACGTGATAAGATTTACTCAGGTTAGCTCAGTGGTCCGCATCAAGAAGCATGACAGAGGAAACCGCGCTGTTGGCAACAACTTGATTGGACGTAGCTGAAATGACAGATGCTTGGTACCAGATACTGAGGCTAGCTGAGAAGTTCTGGCGCAAACCAATAATCAAAACAGTCGTATGTGCCGCCAAAGGTAACTAGGTGCATTGAGATGAGGAGGTAGTTCACATGGAACCAATGGTCGTATGTGCTTTAGGAATCGTACTCTACTACGGATACCTGGCGGGAAAAGACTTGGTCGATGATTTGCGGCGGGAAGGCCTTCTGATAAGCCCCAAAAAGGTCAAGGCCTTCGCGAGGGTACGGATGAATGCAGCCCTGAGGTCATTTGCTGTCAAAGGAATGCCACGGCACGCCGCCCGCGCCAATAACTCCTTCATCTATCTGCCGGCCATATCCTATGCCAGGCAGCACCAGGCCGCGCCGCGCATGTATCGCGCCCGTTTGGGATAAAGAGCCGAGGGGCGTTGAGGCCGTTGGCGCGAGGCACTAATGAAGCTTCTGCTCAGCGCTAGCCGGCCTCCCGGTCGCCGCTGTCTGCCAGCAGCTCCTGCAGCACCTTACTGAGGTCGTGCGGCCGGTAGGGTTTACTGAGCACCCCACTGAAACCGTAGGCCCGGTGATTGGCCATCACGGGATCGGTGGAATATCCGCTGCAAACTATCGCCTTGACCTGCGGGTCTATCTTCAAAAGCATTTGGACCGCTTCTTTCCCTCCCACTCCTCCCGGAACAGTCAGATCGAGAATAACCGCGGAAAACGGCGCCCCCTCTTCTTTTGCCTTCCGATAATGCTCTGCAGCCTGAGTGCCGTTTTCCACACAGACGGCCTGGTATCCCAACTGCTCCAGAATCGCTCGTGACAGCGTCCTGACGATCTCCTCATCGTCCATGACTAAAACCCGGCTGGAGCCGGGCGACAGTGAGTTTTTCAGATCCCGGCAGGGGTGCGTGGGCTCTTTCGGGTTTTGAGAGGCGGGAAGCGTAAAATGGAAGCTGCTTCCTTGCCCCAGGGTGGATTCGGCCCGCAGGGTCCCGCCATGTTTTTTGACAATTGAGTAGCAGGAGGCCAGCCCCAGCCCGCTTCCCTGATCCTTGGTAGTGAAATAGGGGTCGAAGATTTTCTCCAGGTGTTGTTCCGAGATGCCGGCGCCGTTGTCTGAAACGGAGAAGGCCACAAACCCCTCGCCAGTCATCCGGGAACCGACATTGTGGGCGCCTATGGACACCGTCCCCCCTTTTTGCATGGCCTGAACCGCATTAAGCACCAGGTTGTGCACCACCTGAACCAGCTGCCCCTCATCGGCCTCCAGCGGCCAAAGATCGTCGGCCAGGTCAAAGGCGCAGCGCAGGTTAGAGCCGTGCAGGGCAAAGGTTGCCGCCTCCTGCAAAAGCCCGCGCACCTCGATGACCTTCTTGACCGGCTCACCGCCCCAGGCAAAGGTGAGCAGCTGTTGTGTCAAATCCTTGGCACGGGCAGCCGCTTTTTCGGCATCCTCCAGACGTTTGACCACCTTCTCAGGCTCCTGCATCTGGTAGCGGGCCAGCGAGATATTGCCCAGTTGCTTCTGCGTCAAAAGGGATCCAACGTTCCAGGGAAGCGAGCGGGTACCTATCAGGCACATTCCAGCTCTATGAGTGCAAAGTTACCGTAACTGTCGGCTTTGCTACGACACTCTGACATGGTTATCGCCAGTAAAACGCGATATTAGCGCTATTGTCAATGGTTATATCTCTTTGCCTGACCCCGTTTGTTCAGAAACCGGGGCCTGCCAAGGCTATCCCCGTTCGGCAGCGGAGCATCGGGTACGGCAGGAAGGGATTTGCCCCGCAACGACCCAGCGGTTTGTGCCGACCGACACCAAAGAAAACTTTTTTGTCAGTGCCAGTTCTACGGCAAAGCGCCTAACTTCGCGGCATTTTGCTCCGCCCGGCAGGCGTAATCCTTGGTCGCTGGACGGACCCGGCAAAATTAAATTGTCGATTGCGCTAAACTTTCGACAGTTAATGCCGAAAAAATAAAGGCAGCACCAGAGGATTCGATTGTCAGACTTCCACAGGGAGAACCCTTCAGGCAGCATGGGGCTTACGGCGGAGTAGGACAGGAGGATGAGGACGCGGGGAACCCGGCTTTTGAAACGGGGAACAGCAGCGAACCGACTGGTTCAGCAAAGCGAGTGAAACGGAGATGGCATATGACGACAGATGACGAAATTACACCGATAGCCGTCATGGCGACACATCATGAGATCACCAGACTGTCCATGTTCACCGAGGAGTTGGTGAAGGGGTGCCTGGGAATCGACGAGAACGGGTCCCGGCACAAGTTGTCGGCGGTACTGCGGGTTTTCAGCGAACTGGGGATTATTTGGCGCATCCTGTCGGAGATCGACGTCAGAGGGGTGATGACCAAGACCCAGCGCCAGTTCCTGCAGGATTTTTACGCCGGGATCACCTACTAGCGCTGTCTGGTGCCGGGCGCAGCTCACCCGGCACCAGACAGGGGTTTATCTAGACGGCCTTTTTGAAATAGGACAGGAATTCATCCTGGGAAAGCCGGTTCTTCCTGACCAGGTGATCCGTTCCGCGGCTCATGGCGACGCGCTCGCCATCCTTCATGGCATCCTTCAAGAGCACGAAGAAAGGGATGTTGCGGGTCTGCGGGTAGAGCCTGAAACGCTCCAAAAGCTCGAAGGCAGCCATGTCGGCCAGCATCAGGGAACAAAACATCATGTAAGGGTGGACAATGGTGCCAAGCGCCACCGCCTCCTTCCCGGTATACGCGTTTACCACCTCGAAACCAAGACCAACAACCGCCCGCTCCAAACGCTCCTCCCCCTTGCGCGAAATCAGCATCGCCTGGAGGTCGTAATCTTCCGACTCGTCGGTAAGTCCGAAATGCTTTAATTTTTTGGAGAGGTACGCCTCATCGACCGGCAGGGTGAAAAAGCCCGCTACCGGGAACACCTCGCCCACCTGCCCGTCCTCACTCAGGTAGAGCGGCAAAATCGGGATATCCCGGGTGGCCGGGTCCCCGTTCAGTTCCAGCAGTATCCCCCAGCCGTCGTCGGACCAGGGTGAAATATCCAATAATATCGCCAGCGGCTTGCATATGGCGACCTCGGAAAGCTTCGCCGTCCTGGCCCGGTATCCTCCCTCGGCCAGGAAACTGCAGACCACCGCTCCACGGTCTATCTTTTCGCCGAGCCCCAGCACCCAGAGTTCGCGCTCATCACAATCCTTCATAAGTACTCCCTTCAGCGGCTATTAATTTTTAATAAATAACACATTTTACCGGCAGAGCAAGAAAAACTTGACTCCGGTTGAAATGGAATCCGATATATGGTACCACTCTGTGACTGTTCAACACACGAATCGACAGGAGAAATTATGTCCAGCAAGGTATTTTTCGCTGATATGCGGGCAGGAACCCGGGAGAATCTCTTCGACAAAGTAAGCAGGCTGATGCGGGAGGCCGGTTTGTCCGAGCGGCTCGCCCCGGGCGACTTGGTCGCGGTGAAGGTGCATTTCGGGGAAAAGGGGAACCACACCTTCGTGCGCCCCATCTTCGTGCGCCGCGTCGTCGATGAAATCAAGGCTTGCCACGCCAGTCCCTTTCTCACCGATTCCTCCACCCTGTACCCCGGTCAGCGCAAGGAGGCGGTCTCCGCGCTCGCCTGCGCGGTGGAAAACGGCTTCGCCTTTTCCGTCGTGGGGGCACCGCTCATCATGAGCGATGGACTGCGCGGGCAGACCGCGGTACAGGTCAGGGTCGACGGGGATATCTTGCCCACCGTATCCATCGGAAGCGAGATCGTCGAGGCAGATGCCCTGGTCGCGGTCTCCCATTTCAAGTGCCACGAGCTCACCGGCTTCGGCGGCACCCTGAAGAACCTCGGGATGGGTTGCGCCAGCAGGACCGGGAAGATGCAGCAGCACTCGACCGTGGCGCCCAAGGTGGCGCAGAAGTTTTGCAACGGCTGCACCGCCTGCCTGAAATCCTGTGCCCATGCGGCGATAACCATCATGGAGGGGAAGGCCCAAATCGACCCGGCCGCCTGCGTCGGGTGCAGCCGCTGCATCACCGCGTGCCTGCAAAAAGCGATCAACGTGCAGTGGAACGAAAGTGCCTCTCTCGTGATGAAGAAGATGGCGGAATATGCCAAGGGGGCCCTCTCCGGCAAGGAGGGGAAGAGCCTCTTTTTGAACTTCATCACCCAGGTCTCCCCCGCATGCGACTGCTACGGCCACGCCGACGCGCCGATCGTGAACGATATCGGGATCTGCGCCTCCACCGACCCGGTCGCCCTGGACCAGGCCTGCGCCGACCTGGTCAATAACGCCAGGGGGAACCTGGACACCGCCCTGACCAGCGGCTTCGAGCCGGGAGGCGACAAGTTTCGCGGGGTGCACCCGGAGATCGATTGGGAGGTGCAGTTGGAGCACGGCGAGAAGATCGGGCTGGGGACGAGGGAGTACGAGTTGGTGAAGATTTAAGGAGATGGGGGACTCTTCTGCAGGGCACCGGAGTCGCCTCCGGTGTTGGACGCCGGAGCGTCCGGAGATTCGCGTTCCCACGCAGGAGCGTGGGAACGATACTGAAAGTCCCCTCTCCCGGAGGGGGAGGGTTAGGGAGGGGGAAATCAACTTTTCACCCGACTAAACCCAGCCTCTCATGGGTTATTTGGCAAGAAATCTAATTATCACTCAGCTGCAGCGGTTACCCATGTGGATACCCGTAAAGGGTATCCCTACAAAAAACCGCACTACGTAGGGGCACGCCTTGCGGGTGCCCTACACCGAGTTGCTGCAGATCAGCAGTGATCATTTGTGGAAATGATATAAGAAAAGGCCGGCCCGGATATCTCTCCGGGCCGGCCTTTATGGTTACAGCGCTTGCGGCGCGCTCTTTTCGTTACTTCAAAAAGCCGAATTTCTTCATCCGGTAGCGAAACGCATCGATCCCGAGGTTCAGCTTCTTGGCCGCCTTGGACTGGTTCCAGTCGGTAATCTCCAGCGACTGCTTGATCAGCTCGCGCTCCACCTCTTCGATGTCGATCCCCTCGGGCGGCAGCTTGAAGGTCGTCATCGGCACCGACATCTGGCTCGCCTTGGCGACGATCTCAAGCGGCAGGTTCTCCAGCAGCAGGGTGTCGTCGTTGCCCAGGATGATGGCGCGCTCGATGACGTTTTTCAGTTCACGGATATTGCCGGGCCAGTTGTACTCGACCAGGAGCTTCTCCGCCATGCTGGAGATCCCTTTGATCGGCTTGTTGAACTCCCTGGCGAAGGTCTCCATGAAGTGGTTCACCAGTACGATGATGTCTTCCTTGCGCTCGCGCAGCGAGGGGAGAAAGATCGGGATCACCTGGAGCCGGTAGTACAGGTCGTTTCTGAAGACCTTCTCCTCGATCGCCTTCAAAAGGTCCTTGTTGGTGGCGGAAATGATCCTCACGTCGACCGGAATGACCTTGGAACCGCCAATCCTGCGAAAGGTCCTGTCCTCCAGAAAGCGCAGCAACTTCGCCTGCATGCCGACTTCCATGTCGCCTATTTCATCGAGGAACACGGTGCCGCCGTCGGCCAGCTCGAAAAGCCCCTTCTTGGAGGTCTTGGCGTCGGTGAAAGCGCCCTTCTCGTGCCCGAAAAGCTCGCTCTCCAGGAGCGTGGAGGGGACCGCCGCGCAGTTGATCGCGACGAAAGGCTTGTCGGCACGGGCGGACTCATAGTGGATCCACTTGGCGACCAGCTCCTTGCCGGTGCCGGATTCTCCCTGCACCAGGACGGTGGAGGCGTCGCTCTTGGCGACCTTCGCCATCATCTCCAGCACGTTCTTCATGTGCTTCGAGTTGCCGAGGATCTGCGGCGGGCCCTGCTTCTTGTGCTCGCTTCTCAGCTGCACCACCTCGCGGCGCAGGTCCGAGGTCTCTAGGGCCTTCCGGATGACGATCGCCATCTCGTCCAGGTTAAACGGCTTATTAATGTAGTCGTAGGCGCCGTGGCGCATGGTGTTGACGGCGGTCTCGAGCCCCCCTTGCGCCGTCACCATGATGACCAGGACGTCCTCGTCGATTTCCTTCAGCCGCTGCAGCACCTCGAGGCCGTTAATGCCGGGGAGGTGGTAGTCCAGGAGCACCAGGTCGGGCTGCTCCTCGCGCGCCAGGCGCAGCGCGTCCTCGCCGGTGCCGGCCGTGCAGACCTCGTACCCCTGCTTCTTCAGGTTCTGCTCCAGGGACCAGCGGATCAGGTGCTCGTCGTCCACGACCATTATTTTCGTCTTGCGCATCGCTGCTCCTTCAAGATGTCGTTCGTTCCAGTCGGGTCGGCCTAATTGCTCGCCAAAATGTCGCTGTCCTGACTCTTGGGTGCCTCATCGGTCATCCTGCACTGCCCGTCGAGGCCGAAAGCGGGGAGTTCGACCGTGAAGGTGGTCCCCCTGCCGTCCTCGCTCACGACGGTAAGCCGTCCTCCATGCTGCTCGATCAGCCGGTGGCTGATGGCGAGCCCCAGGCCGGTCCCCTGGGCCTTGGTGGTGAAGAACGGGGTAAAAATCTTTTCCAGAATCTGCGGCGGAATCCCCTGCCCGGTGTCGGTTACGTTCACCTGCACCATCTCGGCGCCGCCCCTCGGGACCAGCCGGGTCTGCACGGTCAGGGTGCCCCCTTCCTGCATGGCCTGGACCGCGTTCAGGAACAGGTTCAGGAAGACCTGTTGGATATGCTTGGGATCCACGAAAACCGGCGGCAGATCGTCCTGCAGGTCCAGCCGCTTGTCTATGTTCTTGCCGCCGCGGTGCTGGGCGGCGAAGATCAGGATCTTCTTCAGCGCCTGGTTCATGTCGGTGCAGGTCGGCTCGGAAACGGTCGGTTTTCCGAAGAAGAGCAGGTCGTTCACCGTCTTGTCGAGGCGGGAAATCTGCTCCAGCACCTCGTTGATGATGCCGATCCGGCTGTCCTTCGGTTCGAAGTCGTCCTTGATGACCGTGATCGCCGCGGCGATGCCGGTCAGGGGATTCTTGATCTCGTGGGCGATCCCCGCGGCCATCTCGCCCACCGAGGCCAGGCGGTCCGCCTTTTCCATCTGCTGGAAGTGGAAGGTCTCCAGCTCCTTTTTGGCCTTGTCCAGGCGTCCCACCATGGAGTCGAAGCTCACGATCAGGCGCCCGATCTCGTCCTTGCCGTGGGAGGTCATCCGGACCGAGAGGTCCCCGGCCGAGACCTTCGCCATGTTCTCCGCCACGCGGGAGAGCGGCTTCTTGACGAACTTCAGCATGACGAGCGAAATGGCGAGCGAGAGAAAACCGATGATGGCGAGCGTGGAGAGCACGAAAAGCTTGGTGAGTTCCACGATCTTGCTGCGCGTCTCCACCAGGGAATAGTTCACGTTCAGGAGGCCGATGATCCGGCTCTTGGTGCCGTGGCAGATGTTGCACTGCCGGTCGTTGTAGATCGGCTTCACCATGCCGAGCACTTCACCGTAACCCGGGATATTGAAGACCCCTTCGCGCTTATTTTCCAGAAACAGCTTGAAGTCGCGCTCGTCGACGGGGCGCCCCACCTCGCCGGGCTGGGAGGACTTCAGGATGACGCCGTGGGGATGGAAGATCCTGACCCCGACCAGCTTCTCGTTCTGGCCGACCATCTCCAGGATCACCTGCACGTCCTCGGCGTTCCCGATCCGCATGGAGTTGTAGACGGAGCGCTCGATGGTGTTCAAAAGAAGATCGCTACTCTCGCGCGCCGAGTTGATCAACTGCATCTGCTCGCGGCGCAGCGTCAGGAACGCGAAGGTTCCGATGCCGAAGACGAGCAGACAGATGGAGAGAACGATTACCCGCGTTGTCAGGCTTTTGAATATCAGGGTGCCTCCAATAAAGGCGGGTAGCTCGGGTTAATGGGTGGCGCTACTGCTGGGGGCTGCTCCCCGGGACACCGGGAGAGGTGGCCCCGGGAAGCTTCTGGGTCCCGCCGGCACCGGTAGCCGGCGGGACACGGTTGTAAATAAACACCCACTCGCTGTATTTTTTCTTTCCCTTGAAGTCATCAGGGTGCAGGTCGAAGGGAAAGTTGTCCTGCTTGAGAGGTGCGCCATTGCTCTTAATGTACACACCGATAACCTTTGGCGAGTTTGGATCCTTGAAAAGTTCCCAATCCAGTTCCTTGCCCGTTATCGGATCCCTCACCTTCATGTTGGAAGGGCGCAGGAAGTGAGTCTTCGCCGCGGAGTCGTTGCCGTTCAGGAGCGTCTTCAGTTCGGTAAGGTTGGCCCGAGGCGGGGCGACCTGCGGCTGCACCGCCGTCACAACCGTCCCATCGGCCGCGGTGGGAGGCACTTTGAAGTTGTACCAGCGCCGCATGGCGTCCCTCACCTGGGTACCGCGGTAGATGAGTTCCACCTCCCGCTCTCTTTGCATCCTCATGGTCCAGTACTGGGCCGCCTGGGAAAGCATGATCCCCATGATCACCACCATCACGATCGCCGCGACGTAGGTGAAGCCGGCACTGGATTTGAGGGGGTTCCTGGTCATTTCTTCCTCGTAACGATCTCCCTGGCCTCTTCCACGAGGGTCTCCGCGTTGAGCCCGAAATACTTCAAGAGTTCCTCGGACTTGCCGGAGGTCCCGAACCTGTCGTAGATGCCGACCCTTTTCAAAAGCGTCGGGCACTCCTCGGAAAGGAATTCGGCGACAGCACCTCCGAGACCTCCCACGACCGAGTGCTCCTCGGCGGTGATGATGGCGCCGGTTTCTTCCGCGGCCTGCTGCAAGATTTCCTTATCGAGCGGCTTGATGGTGCCGATATGCACGACCCTGGCGGAAATCCCCTCGGCCTTGAGACGCTCTGCGGCGATAACTGCCTGGGCGGTCATGAGGCCGGTGGTCACGAAGGTGAGGTCGGTCCCCTCGACGAGCAGGTTACCCTTGCCGATGACGAACTTGTGGCCCGCCGGGAAAACGCTCGCTACCTTGTTGCGGCCGAGGCGGACGTAGACCGGTCCCTTGTAGGCGGCCGCGGCGCGGATGGCGCCCTTGGTCTCCTCGCCGTCGGCGGGGACGATGACGGTCATGTTCGGGATGGCGCGCATGATGGCGATGTCCTCCACCGACTGGTGGCTTCCCCCGTCCTCGCCGACCGTGACGCCGCCGTGGGTGGCGACGACCTTCACGTTCGCCTTGGGATAGGCGACCGCCTGGCGGATCTGCTCCCAGGCGCGCCCTGCGGCGAAGATGGCGAAGGTGGAGAGGAAAGGAACCTTGCCGACCGAGGCGAGTCCTGCCGCGGTGCCGACCATGTTGGCTTCGGCGATCCCCATGTTGAAAAAGCGCTCGGGAAATTTCTTGGCGAAGATCCCGGTTTTCGTCGAACCGGAGAGGTCTGCGTCCAGTACCACGATGTTTGCATTCTCGGCGCCCAGCTCGGCGAGGGTTTCCCCGTAAGCGTCTCTTGTTGCTATCATAATGAGTTCCTTTCTTGAAATACTTTAGTCAAAACATCCCAGGCACTTGAGCGCCTCGGGAAGCTCCAGATCGCTGGGGGTGACGCCGTGGTAGGCCGCCTTGTTCTCGAAAAGGGAGACGCCCTTTCCTTTCACGGTTGCCGCGACGATGGCCGTAGGCGCGCCCTTGTGTGCCTCGGCCGCGTCGAGCGCGCCAACGATGGCTGCCATGTCGTGGCCGTCGATCTCGATGACGTGCCAGCCGAAGGCCCGGAATTTACCCGCGATGGAGCCGACGTTCATGACCTTCTCCACGAAGCCGTCGATCTGCAGGCGGTTCGCGTCGATCAGGGCGCAGAGGTTGTCGCTTTTGTAGTGTGCCGCGGCCATGGCTGCTTCCCAGACCTGGCCCTCCTGCAGTTCGCCGTCGCCCAGTACCGCGTAGACCCGGTTCGGTTTGCCGTCCAGCTTGAGGCCGAGCGCCATGCCGTTGGCCATGGAAAGCCCCTGGCCCAGGGAACCGGTGCAGACGTCGACGCCCGGGGTCACCTTGGAGTCGGGATGCCCCTGCAGGTGGCTGCCGAGACGGCGCAGCATCATCAGGTCTTCGGCCGGGAAGTAGCCGGCGGAGGCGAGCGTCACGTAGAGCGCCGGTGCGGCGTGCCCCTTGGAGAGCACGAAACGGTCACGGCCGTCCCAGGCGGGCTCCTCCGGGTTATGGCGCATCTTGTGGAAGTACAGGGCGCAAATCATGTCGATGGCGGAGAGCGAGCCACCGGTGTGGCCGGACTGGGACTTGTGCAGCGTCTTCACGATGGCAACGCGCAGCCGCCTCGCCTTTTCTTCCAGCTCTGCAATCTTTTCTTTCACGAAGGTTCCTTTCAGGATGGCTTTATTTTTCTTCGCCTGTAATGAGATAATCGAGGATTACCTCATCCAGGCTCCGGGTGGTGGGGGGGGCCGTGGGAATGCTATGTGACGCATGGGGTGCTGCGGCGGGGAAGAGCCGGGCGTCGAACTCCCCTCCCTTCAGGCGCCGCATCATATCCTTGTGCTGGTCCTTCATGATCGACTCGACCACCTGCTCCAGCTGGTCCGCCTTGATGATGTCGGCGTAGCTGGTCTTCTTGGAGCAAAGGATGGTCCCGCCGAGGTAGAGCAGGGTGACGATATGGGGATTGGCAAGACCGCTGTCCTCGGTCTGCACGTGGAACAGCTCCCCTTTGTATCTGATGTTGTGATTGAAACCTACCACCATCTCGGTCACCCTCTACGCCAAATGACGTACCGTCGCAAATTAGCACAGCGCAAGCAGCGTTGCAAGCGATATTACGGGCTCTCCCATTAGAGTTACGCAGGTCGAACCAGCTATTTTGCCAACAGTTTCTTGATCCGTTCCACCGCTTCCATGGCGTCCTTCGCGTAGAGGTCGGCCCCTATTTCGTTGGCATACTCCTGCGTTACCACAGCGCCTCCCACCATGGTGAAGGTTTTGACCCCCTCCTGCTTCAGGAGGCTCACCACCTTCTCCATCTGGTTCATGGTGGTTGTCATGAGAGCAGAGAGGCCGACCGCGTCCACCGCATGCGCCTGCGCCTCCGCGAGAATGCGGCTGGCGGGGACGTTTTTCCCCAGGTCGACCACCTCGAAGCCGTTATTCTCCAGGAGCGTCACCAGGATGTTCTTGCCGATGTCGTGGATGTCCCCCTCGACGGTCGCCATGAGGATTTTCCCGAGGCTCACCAGCCCGCCGCCGGCGAGTTCCTGCTTCAGTCGGGCGAAGGCCGCCTTCATGGTTTCCGCCGAGAGCATGACCTGGGGGAGGAAGAAGGCACCGCTCCCAAAGCGCCGCCCGACCTCCTCGAGCCCCTTGAGAAGGGCCTCGGAGCTGATCTCCATCGCGGTAAGACCCTCGGCAAGCGCATTCTCCACCAGCCCCACGACGCTCTCCAATTCTCCGTCGATGACCGCACGGGCGAGTCTGCCGCGTATCCCCTCCGGTTCGGCGGCCGCGGGGGTCTGCGACTCGGTGACGGCCCCCTTGTAGGCGGCGATGTAGGCGCCGGCATTGGGGTCGCGCCCCAAAAGGACCATGGCGGAGCGCCAGGCGGCCAGCATGGGGGCCTCTTTCGGGTTGACGATTGCCGCGGTCAGTCCCGCAGCCAGCGCCATGGAGAAGAAGGTGGAAGAGATCAGCGGGCGGGCGGGAAGGCCGAAGGAGATGTTGCTGACCCCGAGCACCGTGTTGAGCCCAAGCTCTTCGCGCACCAACCGGACCGCTTCCAGGGCGACCAGCGCCCCCTTCGGCTCGGCGCTCACCGTGAGGGTGAGGCAGTCCATCACCAGATCGCTTCTTTTCAGGCCGATCGCTTCGGCGCGCTGGGCGATTCTGGCGGCAACGGCGGCCCTACCTTTTGCAGTAGCCGGGATTCCAGCCTCGTCCAGCGTCAGGCAGACCAGGGCGGCGCCGTATTTTTTGGCGAGCGGCAGCACGCTCAGGAGGCTCTTTTCCTCGCCATTCACCGAGTTGATCAGCACCTTGCCGTCCGCCGCCTTGAGTCCCGCCTCCAGCGCCTCGGGGGAGGAGGAGTCGAGCACCAGCGGGGTCTGCACCGCGCCGGAGACGCAGAAAACGGCGCGCTCCATGGCGGCCGGCTCGTCGATCCCCGGGGCGCCCACGTTGACGTCCAGCAGCGTCGCGCCGAGCGCCGTCTGCTCCAGAGCCTCGCGCCGGATGTAGCTCACCTTCCCTTCCCTCAACTCCTGAGAGTAAAGCTTCTTTCCGGTCGGGTTGATGCGCTCGCCGATGAGAGCTGCCGGGTGTGCCGCGCCGATCGCCGCGAAGGAGCCGCGGCTGGCAAGCCAGGTCGTGCCGTCGGGTGCCCCCTGCACGAAGGGGCGCTGGCGGCCGGCGAGCGCCTGCTGCATGGCGGAGATGTGCAGCGGGGTCGTGCCGCAGCACCCCCCGATGATGCGGACCCCGAGCTCGATGAGGCGGTCGTGGTAGGCCGCCATCTCATCGGGAGTCCCGGGAAAAATCGTTTTCCCGTCGCGCAGCACCGGAAGCCCGGCGTTCGCCTGGCAGATGAGCGGCAGCGTCGTCACGCTGCGCATGGCCCGCAGAATTTCGTAGATCCCCTCCACGCCGAGCCCGCAGTTGGAGCCGATGATGCTGGCGCCCACGGCCTCCAGGGTGATGGCAGCCGCTTCGGGGGGGGAACCGAGCACACTTCTCCCCTTCTCCTCGAAGGTGAGCATGGCTATGATCGGGATCTCGGCGGAGAGTTCGCGGATGGCGATGACCGCCGCGCGGATCTCCTTGATGTCGAGGAAGGTTTCCAGCGTGATCAGGTCGCAGCCGGCGTCGATAAGGGCTCTTGCCTGCTCGCGGAAGATGTCCGCCGTCTGGTCGAAGGAGAGGTCGCCGACCGGTTCCACGAAGCGGCCGGTCGGGCCGATGGAGCCGGCCACGTAGGCCTTATCTCCGGCGACCTGGCGGGCGATACTCACCGCCCCCTGGTTGATCTCCACCAGCCGGTCGGCAAGGCCGTAATGGGAAAGCTTTTCCGAGGAGCCGCCGAAGGTGTTGGTGACGATGATGTCGGCGCCGGCCTCGAGGTAAGCGGCATGGACCCCGGCGACGATCTCCGGCGCGGTCAGGTTCAGCTCCTCCGGCGACTGGCCCGGCTTGAGGCCGCGCTCCTGAAGCATCGTCCCCATGGCGCCGTCAAGGACCAGCACCCGCTCTCTCACTGCCTGCATAAACGGCATCTTCATAAAACCTCCAGCTTAAATATTTGAATGTACGCTCGCTTTAAGTAAGTTGCAGGATGCGGCAGCCCGAACCGCATCGCCTTAAGTAGATGCGGTTCACTGCGTTCATCGGCATCCTACGGTGATCTGCTTTGATTGATGCCGATAACTTGTTGGATGCGGCCGCACGAACCGCATCGTTTTAAAAGATGCGGTTCACTGCGTTCACCAGCATCCTACGTGATCTGCTTTGATTGATGCCGGTAACTTGTAGGATGCGGTGAGGCACGAACCGCATCGCTTTAAAAGATGCGGTTCACTGCGTTCAACCTGCAGACGGGCGGAAGCGGAGCAGTTGGCAAATCCCTCACCCCTGCCCCTCTCCCGGTGGGCGAGGGGTTCACCGCTTTTCACCTTTCACCTTTCACGGTTTTACGCTCTTCTGCTCGCTTTTCCGCTCACTTTTCTGCTCAACCTTTGGCTCACTCTTCTGCTCACCCTTCGGTTCGCTCTTCTGCTCCAGGTCAAAATCCGGAACCAGGGGGGTCCTCAGGTCGAGGTGCCCACTGAGGGTCTGGGGAGCAACGCCATCAACCAGGAACTGCACCGACTTTACCTGGGGGAAATTGGTCACGACGGTATCGACGATGGAATAGGCGGCAACCATCTCGGCGGAACTTCCCTCGGGAATCCCCTGCAAAAGCTCGGGACCAAAGTCCAACTCAGCCAGATCACCCTTGAGGTGCACCCCGAGAACCTTGGCATTGGGAGGGAGGGTCGGGGCCTGGCTGCCGAGCGGCCCGCGGATCAGCTCGTCCACGACACTCTCGATGCTCTCCTCCACGCTCTCCTCGATATCAACCTCGCGCCCCTCCCGCACCAAGCGGTCGCCCTCGGGCGAGGCGAAGAAGAGGGTCACCACGACGGTCCCCGCGGGCGCTACCTGCAGGGGTTGCTCAACCTTGCGCGTGGCGGTTTCGTATTTCCGGAACACCAGCGCGCCGACCACGACGGCAAAAAGTACAAAGGCGAGCAGCAGGATTCCCTTGGCATTACTTGACTTCTTCTTCACCGGCCCCTCCGTCCAACAGTTCCTGCTCCAGATTCACCTGATAGACATCGCCCAAGCGCCCCCCAAGGAAACGGTTTCCCACCCTGATAAAACCGGCGGGGATGTCGGTTACATAGTAGTGATGGTTGCCACGCTCCCCTTCCGGACGCAGCATCCCCTGTCCGGAAAGAATCTGCGCCACGGTCAGCGCGGTCTCCTCCGCGGAATCGACCAGGGTGACCCCGGGTCCCATGACCTCGGCGATGACTCCTTTCAGGATCGGGTAGTGAGTGCAGCCAAGGACCAGCGTGTCCACCCCCTGGTCCCTCAGCTCTTCCAGGTACATCCGGGCGGTCAACCGCGCCACCTCGTTGTCCACCCAGCCCTCCTCGGCCAGCGGGACGAAGAGCGGGCAGG
>Ga0209123_1002039_pt1 | contig 18095 bp, 15 predicted proteins | sample BarGraIncu00431A_FD_184500 | JGI IMG/M metagenome (GOLD analysis project Ga0209123, IMG submission 184500) | Arctic peat soil microbial communities from Barrow, Alaska, USA - Barrow Graham LP Incubations 004-31A (SPAdes) (version 2) | ecosystem: Environmental > Terrestrial > Soil > Wetlands >... | reverse complement strand
ATGAAACCCCTGCATATGCAGTTGTGTAATGCGAGCTATTTCCTCTGACATTAAAATGCCTCCCTCATAAAACATAGCCTCTTATTTAGGATGGAAAATTGACTAACTTTATTTGATAACTAGAACCTGCGCATATAATGACATTCAAACAACCATAATCCTGTCTGATTTTAAAAATATTTACTAAGGGAATTCCCAGTATATAACAAAGCAGCAAGCGATTTACCCCTGCATGACCAACAAACACAATATTACCTGTTGAACAATCTAAGCTCTCATGAAAGGCCGTTTTCACACGTTGGTAACAATCGGCAAAACTTTCTCCCCCAGATACTCGGTAATAACCGATATCAGCCCCCCGGGCCTTAAATTGACCGGGAAACCGCTGCATTATATCCGCAAATGTACATCCCTCCCAGTCTCCCATATTGATTTCTCGCAACTCTTTACACATAACGGTTTCAATCCCATTATGATCAGCAATGATCTCTGCCGTATGCTGGCAACGGACAAGATCGCTACTAAATATCTTATTAATATTCATCGGTTGCAACATTTTTTGTAAAGACAACGCTTGTTGTATCCCTTCCGCGCTTAAGGGCAAATCAAGTTGCCCAATATACCGCCTCTGATTATCCTCTATTTTAATTTTTCCATGCCGGATTACATAGATGGTCCTACTTTCCATCAGCTTCCTTCAACTCCATAATCCTTCTTTTAACCGGACTTGGTAAAAGAGTCTCGTTGCTGCAAATAAGTTTTACAATGACCGATAGCCTACCAGTAAATATTGCCTCCCCTATTACAGGCACCCTATTCAGCGCTTCATAAAGTACACATTCAGTATCTATATCCAGCTTACCCAATACAGAAACAGACACCGTCAGTTTCGTCGCCAATTGTACACTGTCAACACTTACGGTATAATCCAGTACCCTAGGCACTGAAAATACTCTTTCATCCAAATCCGCGATGGTAAAGCACTGCTGCTGGTTTAGAAAAACTAAATTACTCTTGCGTTTGCTAATCCGCTCTAACCGTCTCAGTATCGTACCACACGGACAGGCCCCGCTCAGAAACCGGGACATATCGCCAGTACGATAGCGAATTAATGGCATCCCCTGTCTGGTCAGCGTTGTAAAAACAACTTCACCTTCCTGTCCTTCAGGCACAGGTTGCCCTTGTTCGTCAATGATTTCAACATATAAATCTGCTTCTCGCAAATGGTAACCAGCATGAGCGCCGCAGTCGATTCCTCCACCAAGCCCCATTTCCGTCATGCCATAATGCTCAAACACCTGACAGCCCCACATACGCTGCAGTTCTTGGATAATAACGTCAGGCACATAATCCGTGCTCAGCAGTACGTTCTTCAACTGGATATTCTTTTTATAAAATTCACAATACCGGGCAAGGGCCAAGATTTGCACCGGAATTCCAACTAGGCAGTCAATTTTTTCTCTCACCATGATTTCCAATGTTGCGGCGATATTTCCTATAACCCCATGCCGAACGGGGATGGCCCCCGCCCGTTGTAGTGCTGCTCCCAATAAATCTCCTACACTGCCGCTACGTTCACCAGGTAACAGAATAAGTACCCGCTCCCCTGGTGTAATCATCGTAGACATGCCCTGTTGAAAAAAATCTACGGTTAGCTCTTGATCAGCAGCCGTAAAGTAGATTCGTTTGGCTTTACCTGTTGTGCCAGAGGTATCCAGGGTCACAATTCGGCTAATATCACTTTGGGATACACAAAGAAATTGCAGTGCCTGCTCTCTGATATGATCAGCAGTCGTAAAGGGATAATCCTGTAGATTGGCCAGACTACTCATTTCCGCACGCTTGAAATCTTTTAATAAGCTACGGTAAAAAGGGCTGTTTCCATAGGCTCGACAGATGGTTTCCCACACTGTTTGCAGTTGGTACTGATCCAGTTGTTTTCGAGTAAGGGTACCTATCTTAGCCCCAATCTTTCTCTCAATCCACTCTTCAAGTAAGTTATTTTGTGGTATTACAGCACCCATCACTTTACGCTCATCCCTTCAATGTACGATACAGAGGTTTCCCCTGGGCATCGGTCAAATTATAAGCACAAAAAGGTATAATGCGGCGATCTAGACTTACCACATGGATAAAGCACTCTCGCAAGCGCTCCAAATCCAGATTCCAGACATCCTGAAAAGCCATACCCGATATACAGAAGAAATAATTTTCGACGCGATCTAGAAAAACATCAAGGCTGTCAACATTTATATTGCCATCTACTTTATCTTTCCAGCATTGTTCCTCTTTACTGCGAGGTGCCGCCCAGCGTTTAGCAACAAAAGTCTGGGCCTTCCTAGCCCCTACCGCCGCTACCTGGGGCTGACAACACCCTCCAGGGTTAGCCTTTGTCCACGCTTTTAATTCTCCATTCGCCATTAATACGTAATTAGCATGAAAAGAACAATAAGCATTTTCTCCCATGGGCGGCTTAAAGTCTGTTACGCTAAGTTTTCCACTAGTTTGCTGGACCAGTTCATTAATGACTTCGGGAATGGTAAAACGATCTTCATCCTGGGGAGCTTGTGGATATCTGCCAAAATAACTGATGGGCTGGAAATGAACGCCACGTACAGTTGGTATGTTCGTTACAGCATATTCAATAATTTCCCCAATATTTTGTGTATTGACTCCCGGCATCAATGTTGGTACAAGAATTACTCCTAATTGTTCGTTAGCGCAATTGGCAATAGCTGCCTGTTTTTCGGCAAGTAGCCTCGTCCCTCTTAGCTGCTGATAAATAACATCATCCGTGCCATCAAACTGCAAAAATATACAAGATAAGCCTGCTTCTTTCAATCTCCTAACGTAGTCAGCATCTTGTGCCAACCTAAGGCCATTGGTATTTAATTGAATAAAAGTAAACCCTAATTGTCGGCCCAAAGCTATTATTTCAGGTAGGTCATCCCTCATGGTCGGTTCGCCACCGGATAATTGGATATTATAGGGTCCTCCATTATGAAGTAGCAAGCGATACCAATTTTCAATCGTCTCAATATCTGGATCACTATCCTCCGGACCTGATGCAGCAAAACAAACTGGGCAGTTCAAATTGCAGCGCGAGGTTATCTCAAGCAATACGCAACAAGTATGTTGACGATGTCCTGGACACAAGCCGCAATCAAAAGGACAGCCCAGGTTTACGTCGGTAGCACATACGGGTGGTTTAGATGGCAATTTGGCAACAGACCAAGACTCATAAGATGGCTCTCCTCGCCAAATAATTGTCCGAAAATTCCCGTGCTCGGTGCACGTTTTTTCTAAATAAACCTGACCCTTGACCCGGACCCGCTTTGCAGTGATCCGTTTTAGACACACCGGACAAATACTTTCCGTCAATCCCAATGTATTTCCTTTATCCTGCATATCAACTGGCCGCCTTTCGCTCTATATCTTACGCGTAACAGGGGTCTGTTATAATTTTCCCTAAACTTACCCCCAACAGCTGCTCTACGGCTTTTTCCATCTTCTGGGCTCTTTGATAACGTTCGATAATAGCGGCCACGGCCTCCGTATTTCCCGTGTATTTATCCAAGGCACCAGAAAAACGTTCGTTAATAGATACAATACAGTCGCCTTTCACCAATTTATCGGCCAAATAAACCACTGCGGCTTCATCGGGTAGTTCGTCCTCACTTTTACTATCTGTGTGGGCGGCAACGATCTGCGCCACTTTATAATACCCACATTTTTTTAGCATTCTTGCACCCATTCTCGCATGATCCGGCTGCCCCTTAGCTAAATCATGTAGTTTTGCTGCGACAATTACGATGTCGACATCAATGCTTAACCCCGCTTGATTCAAGCTATTAGCCAGCTTGCGGGATACATCGGCCACAACTCTGCCGTGATTCACAATGGGATCCGGCACATTCATCCGCAGTAAAATGGCATCACACTCCGCTTTTGTCGGAATATCGCGCCGGTAATATTCTGAGCTCATCTTTTGGTAGTCCTCACGCGTATCAAGATCCAGCAAGATTCCTTCATCGAGTACTTCCACGTCATACGCTTTGCCCTCATGTTGCGCTAGTATCTGACGTAAACCGCCCTTGCCATTGCCTAATACAATTTCAGAAAAGCAACGGGCTCCAATCAGCGGAGGATGTCCGCGTTGCTTTTGAAAAGCAGGATAAACTACGTCCGCCTCTACCTTATCGAAAGCCCTACTCAACAATCTGACAGTGTGACTTTTTACCAAGGGCATATCCCCTGGTAAAAGGAAAAATGCCTCGATTTCGGGCTGAAAAGATTGTATCCCCTTCACGACGGAAGAAAACATGCCTGCATCATAGTTTTCATTAAAAACATAGGGTACCTTGAGACCATCTAATACTGCTATCAATTCATCGGCGCGATACCCTACTACCACCCTAATGTCCATAATACCAGCCTGCCTAAAGGTATGTATTACTCTTTCGATGACTGTAACGCCACCGAATGGCAATAATGATTTAAAATCCCCCATTCGGGATGAATAACCAGCAGCCAATACCAGTGCCCCTATTTTTTTATTCTTCCACATTATTTATTCACCTGCAACTTATTTCGTTTTCACGGATAATCTGGATAAACACTTCCATAATACCTCCGCACACCATTCCCTCGTCGGCAGCCACTTCGTTCAGCATGGTCACGGTATATAGGCGAGAACGATTTTCATCAAGTGCCGTTAAAGCCTGTCGTCTGACCTCCCCTTCGCCACAACCGCCACCAATTGTGCCGAAAGATCGGCCATTGGGCAAAATCAACATTTTGCTACCTGTTTTGCGGGGTGTTGATCCTTGGGTCGCAACGATAGTCACAAGGGCTACCTTTTCTCCATTCTTTTGCCATTCACAAATTTGTTCTAGCATCTCCCTGTCCATCAGTGCACCTCCTTATGCCCACTTAATGAAGCACCATCCCCACCACCACGATATACACTAATGACTTCAGCAACAATACTCACTGCTATTTCTGCAGGTGTTTCCCCTTTAATGTCAAGGCCAATGGGGGCCTTGATCCGCCTTTGTAAATCTTCGGGTGAGCCTTCTTCCCGCAGAACATTAAGCACTTCTCGTACACGTTTTTTACTACCAATCATTCCTAGATAACGAGCTTTACTCCCCATCGTAGCACGCAAGCACTCCATGTCGTATTTATGCCCCCGGGTTACGATAATAACAGCTGTATCCTCGCCAATAGCTAGTTGTGTAAAAGCTTGCTGGAAACTTTCACAGATGACTTTATGGGCGCCAGGAAACCTAGATTGATTGGCAAATTCAGGACGATCATCAACAACAGTTACAACAAAATCTAATAAAGTCAACATTTGCACCAAGGGTAAACTGATATGTCCACCACCAAATACAACGGCATTAAACTGATTTGAAATTCTATCCCATAAAATCCGGTATGGCCCGCCCCCTTGATCCGCCAGTGAAAGGGTCATCGGTTTGGTCCATGACAAGCTTTTTACCTTAGCCGCAATCTGCTGAGTGATAAACTCATCCCATTGCCCTTCTACCCTGCCGTTTGCGTAAATAATTAGCATTTTACCAAGTAGTTCATCCGAATTGGCTTCAATAACAGTGATAATATTCGCAGTTTCACCACGCTCGATCGCTGACAACATACTTCTAAATATCATAGATATCCCTCCTATTAAGAACAACGCTAGCGCGTCCTTCTAGATTTGTCCTACGTCTTGACATTTGGTAAAAAATTGCTTGAATTTACTTTATAATTGGATTACTATGTATACAGTATAATACCTAACTATTTTGTACGGAGGTTACGTTAATGAACAAAACTCTTGCAGAAACTGATTTTCTTGATAAAATCGAAGCCGATACAGTCATTGTAGAAGTTATCGACAATACTACCGGAAAAATATTCAGACGCACTCTGCCCATAAAATACCTTGAAACTGATAATGGCATACAATTGTTCGGTGAAACCATTGAAGGCACTCCTTCACAAATCGCCTTCTATTCGGATACAGCGATGACTAAAATGAGCGACCTGCTAGGCATGGGACCCGATGCTCCCCGCTGCAACCATGACGAATGACCTTATTCTATATCACATCAAAACAATTATCGAACCTATTAAGCCCCCTAACGAAGTCGGAGTCCAGCCCATCCATAGCTGAACTACAGTATAACTGCGCATTTCTTACTCTATGATAGACATCCCAACTTTGGATGTCTATTTTATTTTTTCTGGTGAAATTATCATACGTTGTGACATTTGGCATTGGGGACAAAGCCGTCCCTCACTGGTTCCCTCACATTCCCTACAATATACGATAAAACATCGCACGCATTTATATAAGGGAAGATCAATAAATTCAGCCTTACACCGCGGACATGTATTTTTATTCAAAGTGTACCTTCTTTCTTATGAACATTTTTCAGCAACTAGCGAATAATAACCGACAGCTTGTTTTTTCTGAGCATTTTTATCAATTCCCGTACATAACCACAGTTCATCCGCTGAACCAAATTCCATAATAAAACCTGCGACAAATTCTCTTAGCAGCTGCGACTGATCTTCGAAAACCACGATTTCAAAACCATGATCCAGCAATAGCTGGGTAATTTCAGCCCACGTCATAACACCAGTATTATTACATGTTGAAAAGTTATCACTCCTATCCCGTGCATAAAGATCTGTGATCCCTAGTTTACCCCCAGGAATAAGGATACGATTTATTTCGGTCAAAACCCTGCTCACACTCGGCATAATCGATAAACTACACTCAGTCAGGACACCGTCAATAGAATGATCGACAAAGGGTAAGTTATCGCCGGAGGATTGGATGAGTTGCAAATCGACGGTACGCTGTTTTCCTTGCGCTAAAAGCAAGACTGACAAGTCAATACCAACAGCATTCAATCCCCGTTGGTCCCGAAGATACTCCACTGTCTTTCCCGTACCACATCCAATATCCACAATCCTCCCTCCCTGCTGAAAATTGCAGTCATCAACAAGTCGTTGGGTTAGCACCAGTCCACCGGGGCGGACGCCCTCTGGCATACTAGCAAATAAGTTATTTTCAAATATATTTGGCTGGCCCGCTCCCATCATTTATCCTCCAATGCCTTTTCCACCTGATCCATTTTACCTTTTGCTAACTCCTCAGGAATGAATACCAGACTACATTGGGGACATTTATACAGTTCAACTGGGAAATCACTCCCTAAGTAAGACAACGTTACCTTGCCGAGCGTTAGAGGAATACGACACTTATTACAAATAATAGCATCCTGAACTTGCTTATCCATCTAAATCACCTCATTATCCCTTTATCTCCAGTCTGTGGCTATAACTATTATGCACTACAAACCCATCTGCCTGCAGGGAATACTCTACCCAATAAGTTACACTTATTGGTTTGAAATAGGCAATGTAAGTATCCTTTTCTGTATTTTTAAATTTATTGCCAGTACTTTCCCCATGTACGATGACTTTAGCAACATCCGCCTTAAGAATCATCCTCTCCTCCATAAGGTTTCTTACATGTTCAGGAATCATCAGCGCAATGTTAGTCTCTTCTTTATCCACCGTTTCCCCCCACACCTCTTTCAACAATGTTGTTTTAAGTCTGGCCCGATTTTCTTGCCGCTCAGAATAGCCGGGACCTTTTTGTCCCGCCAAATCTTGCCCTTCTATTTTAAAAATTAAATCCAATAGATGATAAGTTCGTTTGCCTTGATTGGCAAAATTATCGCGGCACATAGCACAGTAAGTAAGATAATCATGATGACTTTCCGCAATGCGCTTATTTATCACCTTATTAGCAATTTCTTTATTAGCAAACTGCATTAGCCCCCCATAACCACAACACGTGGTGATTTCGTGGCTGTTTTTTAATTCCTCAACGTGATGTCCTAGTTTATGCAAAATACTTCGGATACTCTGCTGCAACTTAGTCTCATGTCTTGTTGTACAAGTATCATGAACAGCCAGTCTCAGTGGAGCAATGTTTTCCTCTATTTGATCTGGCAATCCAATTCTATCCAATAATGTCCAGATGGACTCCACAACCATCTCAGGAAACTCCCGCTTAAAGACACTATAACACGTGGGGCAACCGGTAATTACCCTTGGGGCACCGAGTTTATGCCAACTCTCCTTTATATTATAAAGAGTTTCTTTAAATAAATTTTCTTGTCCTGCCCAGTCCGCGGGAACACCACAACAACCTAATATTAGACCCACACCACCCGTTATTTTTTCCCGCAGAAATTGGTACATCTTGTTTACATGCTGTGGTGAAGATGCACTCAGTTGACACCCGGGAAAAAATACAGCACTACTGGTCGTAAAACCTGGCTGATGCTTACTAAGCACAAATGTCTTACTGTTGCTAAACAACATATCCCTCAATGCAAAATCATGAACCGCTGGTGGCATTTTGCCTCTTCCAACCATGAGATGCCTTGCTTCTCGGCATATCTCACCCATATTCAAGTTTCCAGGACAAACCTGCTCGCATAATCCACATAAATTGCATGCATTAATCATTTTATTAGCATGGTGGATCCCCATCACAATGGATAAGTTATTATAAACTTCCCGCACATAACGCCGCGGATAACCACGGAAATGAGCAAGATATTCACAAACTTTAACGCACTCCAGACATTCACACAACAGACAGCGATTGGCTTCTTCTAGTGCTTCCTCTGCAGTATACCCTGCATCTGGATCAGCACTTTGGGTCCTAACTTGTGGCTCTACGCCATCCACATTTGTATACAGCAACGTGGCAAAAGATCCTTCATTTTCTCTACTGCCAGTGAGAGATGCGTTTTGTAATAAGCGATCCATGGAATTAGCAGCCCTTTTGCCATGAGAAATCGAGGTAATGATTGACTTATGATCAACGCCTAGGATAAGACTACCGCCAGCAAAAACCTTGGGATTGCTGGTGACTCTTGTCACTGCATCAATTTCAATATCTCCCTTTTCATCACAGACAAGTCCTAAGTGCACAGAAATAAGATTGGCACAGCCTATTGCTAAATAAACAGCATCAAAAGTTGCACACAGATTATTAAGAGACAGGGTTGAATAATTTTCATTACCCACCGGTGCATTGAAATTAATTGTTATCGGTAATTTTTTTAGTAATGCGAAATCGTCAACAATATTCTGCCGCGGCAACCGGTTGACAGAATATTCCCATATATTCCCTCCCAAGCGATCAGTTGCTTCAAAAATTACGATAGTATAGCCTTTTTTCCCTAGTTCCACGGCGGCTGTTAAGCCACTCAACCCACCACCAATGATTGCAACTTTCTTGTCCCTAGACGGCAATTGTGCCATTTTAAGAAAAACTTCATCACTATTATCGATACAATATTGTTCTAGCCCATTAATGCCTATGGATTCATCAATCTCTTGCCGCTTACACTGCCCATGACAAAGCTGATCACAAATTCTGCTGATAATCCTTGGGAAGGGTACCATGTTGTGTAACAATTGAACCCCGACCTTGCAGTCCCCTTTTCGAACAGCGGCAACTATCCCCCGTGCATCAACATGAACGGGACAAGACGCACTACAACCTGGTAGTTCCTCTTGCACACATTTTTTCTCTGCTTCGCGCAACACTTTTTGTTCCATACGTTCCTCCCTTTCCTAAGATATATCTACAATTGTCTCTTATTAAGGAAAGCCTAAATTTCCGATGATAAAGAATCATGATTCACCGCAAAGACCACACAGAAGATAGTATAACGACTTCTCTGCGCCTCTGCGGTAAATAGTTCTTGCCCTTAGGGCTGTTTTTAACAGATAACTACTACTTTACTTTGGCGGCCAGCGCATCAAGGCCCGCTTTAATTTTTCCTGGCAATGCAGGAACTGAATAAATACGTACACCGCAGGCATTGTAGATAGCGTTAAGAATAGCAGGATGGGGAGCACTCAGCGGACCTTCGCCAGCACCTGCCGCACCATGGGGTCCATGTTGCCTTGGCGTAATGTTGTAAATAATTTGTATATCATCGGGAACATCATTCACGAAGGGCAAGCCACAATTAACCAGGTTAGTATGCTTCTTTAGGTCTTCAAAATCCTCAGTAAGAGCAAGACCAATGCCTTGTGCCAGACCACCGTATACTTGACCGTCACAGGCCGTCTTATTCGTAATGGTCCCCAAATCAGCAACCGTTGTAAATTTAACGACTTTTGCCTTACCCGTCTTCATATCCACTTCCACTTCAGGCATGAACAGCTCATACATATAAATCGGGAATGGATTACCTTGTCCCGTTACAGGGTCACAACCGGTACACATGGACGCCGTCCATTTACCATTATAACGAAGGGGAAGATTTTCAGCGATCATTTCCTCATAGGTACGATATGTACCATCTGACTTACACATGGCGTTCATTAGCATTTCACAACCAACCTTAATGGCATTACCCGTCATGACATTAGAGCGACTACCACCGGATGGACCACTATTGGGAGTAAATGCCATGTCATTCATAATCAGTTTAATTTGCTCGGGTTTGATGCCAAGAGGGCGAAGAGTTTCATGAGCATGAGACAATGTACCGATATCTGCACCTTGCCCATGATCTTGCCACGAGTCGCCTATCGTTACACCTGTTTGAGTCAGTTCAACCCAAGCCTCTGAACTATCGGGGCCATCAAGACCACAACCATAAATACCAATTGACAAGCCTACCCCACGTGTTGTTTCAGGTGTTGAAAGCTCTTTACAACGTTTTTTTGCTTCATTCCACAACGGGCGAAGGGTATTGAGCATATCTTCGAGGCAGAATACTTCTGGCACTTGTCCAGTAGGAGTGGTTGCACCTGGGCGATAAACATTCTTGAAACGAAGCTCCAACGGATCCATGCCAAGTTTCTCAGCCAATTCATCCATGGCAATTTCCGAAGCTAAGAAAGATTGGGGTGAACCATAGCCACGAAAAGCAGATCCCCACGCATGATTGGTGCATACCGTACGACCTTTACCGCGAATACTGGGAATATCATAACCAGCACCAGTAAATTGTGCTTGGCGCAAAGTAACTAAATCACCAAACTCCGAATAGGGACCATGATCAAGCCACCAATCGGTTTCCATACCCAGGAGTTTACCCGTTTTATCAGCGGCCAGTTTACATTTAACAGATGCTGGCGAACGTTTACCAGTATAAGTAATATTCTGATACATTGTAAAATTAAGAGTTACTGGTTTGCCAGTAGCTAGGCAGGCAACACCGAGTAATGCTTCAATCGTTGGGCTGAACTTATAACCAAAGGTACCGCCCGTAGGATTTTGCACCAGACGACACTTTTCAGGTTCAATGCCAATTCCTGCGACAATCATAGCATGATGTAAATGCAGGGCAATGCTCTTAGAATGGATGGTCAACCGGCCTTCTTCATCAATATATGCCGAACCACAGTCTGGTTCAAGTGGTAGATGAGGCTGCCGGCTACAATAGGTCTCAACTTCCACGGTTACAGTATCGGCGTTTCTCATGATCGGCCCAGTTTCCTCGCCTTTGATAATACCTTGTTCAAAATATATATTGGGCACGCCAGGATGAATTTCAAGAGCATCGGGAGCCATTGCAGCAGGGGCACTCATATACGATGGTAAAATCTCCAAGTTTACCTTTACTTTTTTAGCAGCTTCCTTGGCATGGTCTTCAGTGTCAGCACAGACAATGGCAATTGCATCACCAAACTGGAATACTTTTTCATCACAAAGGATGGGTCGATCCCAACCATCCCCTTTATTGCTCGGGAAAGTAATAAGGCCAGTAATGCGATTTTTACCTTTGACATCCTTATGGGTAATGACTTTATAAACGCCAGGCATCTTCTCCGCTTCGGAAGTATCAATTCCTATAATATTAGCGTGGGATACTTCAGCCTGCACCAAAGCCATACGCAAGGTTCCGGGGGGCATTTGTAGACCAACATCAGCACCAAAATCCCAAGTACCAGTTACTTTGCGGAGGGCAGAAGGACGATGATAGGTCGTTCCATAGATCTTGTTACCGACAGGTTTGTACAGTAGCTCATCTTTGTGCATCTCACCACGTAAAACCTTGGCAGCTGCCATTACAGCGTCTACTAAAGGCTTATAGCCCGTACAACGACAAGCATTACGATTTTTTTGGAACCAATCTCGGATATCTTTCCTAGTAGGATTTTGATTATTATCAAGTAAGACCTTGGCCGACAGAATAAAGCCCGGGCTACAGAAACCGCATTGAGCGCAGCCGTATGCCATCCAGGCCACTTGCAGGGGATGAAGGTTTTCAGGTGTGGCAAGACCTTCAATTGTGGTAATACAAGCTTCATCTGGTACTTTTTTCATTTTGACAATACAAGAACGCACTACTTTCCCATCCATGATAATGGAGCACGTGCCACATTGCCCCTGATTACAGCCAACCTTACAGCCAGTCAACAACAGTTGTTCCCGTAGCACACTTGCTAAACTAGTTTCTGGATCGACAATCAATGTCCGCGGTAGGCCATTAATATTCAATACCATTTTTTGCATTTCATACTCTCCTTTATATTTTCATCTATATTTTAAAGGTCTAGCCCTTTAAAATCATCTTATGACTCCTATAAAAAGAAAACGCTACCCATCTTTTGCTGAACAGTAAAATCGATGGTTCCATGTTATTATCAGCAGAGGTCAAGTAACGCGATGGGCGTTAATAACCTTTGCCAAAAGCACAATGGGGATACTGGCAGGGATGGCAATTTGTGCAGAGTCCGCCATGAGCCAAACGCGTAATGTCTTTGCTCGTCACCTCTCCCCCGGCTAATATACGTGGTACAATCAGATCAAAAATAGTTGTCTTATGATACATGACACAACCAGGAATAGCAAAGCAAAGCGCACAAAAGAAAAACAGCGCTTTGCTTTGAGTGCACTGTATTTCTTTTTCTCCCGACTGGTCGATCAGCGATAAACTAGGAATAACTAAAGCTTACGTATCCTGAAAAAGTAATAGACTGTCGCTCTACAGCTGTTATTAATATGTATTGCACATATCATGCCAATTTACTATTTTTTTGAAAAATTCAGATTATATCCAAGTTGAAAACGTATTACAGCCCTTGGTTTCACTGATGTAGAGTTAATAATTTTTATATTTTCTGACCTAAAAAAAAGTTACGCCCTACGACTAGGGCATAACTCTTTAATAAAGAAGTGTCACATTTATGTCACATTTACGCAACGCAAAGATGGGACATAAATGTTTTATTTTTAGTTCTCAATTGCATATAAACGCATCTTTCGATATAGAGTATTACGTGAAACTCCCAGTTCTCGCGCGACCACGCTAATATTACCGCCACATTTGGATAAGAGTGTTAAAATCTGTTGACGTTCTAGCCCATTCAATAATAACCGTCGTTGTTCACGGCCAAAGCCTTCTTGCAAAGCAGGAAGGAGCAATGCTTGCGCCTGGGGCTGAGCTGGTCTGTGCGGAGCATAAACCTCCATCGGCAAATGTGCTAAGGTAATTATCTCTGCCTCAGTTAGGCTTACAGCCCGTTCAACCACATTTTGCAGTTCCCGGACATTACCAGGCCAGTCAAACCGTTCTAAGCACTCTATCACTGGTGGCTCAACACAAAATTCACAACCACGATCCCGTTCTATTTTATTTAAAAAATACTTAAACAACAGGCGAATATCCTTCGTACGGTTACGCAACGGTGGAATGGTAATCGAGATCACATTGAGCCGATAATAAAGGTCTTGACGAAAAGATCCGTTATCCACCCTTTGGGACAAATTTTTATTAGTGGCACAGATGACCCGTACATTGACAGGAATCACCTTATCACCACCAATACGAATGACACTTTTTTCCTGCAATACCCTAAGGAGAGCTATCTGTTGTTCTAGTGGCATATCACCAATTTCGTCAAGGAACAAAGTGCCCCCTGAGGCTAATTCAAATTTTCCCGGTCTTCCTCCCCGTACTGCCCCGGTGAAGGCACCCTCAACATAACCAAACAGCTCACTACCAACCAGTTCTCGTGGTATTACACCGCAATTTAATGCTACAAAAGGTCCTTTTTGTTGTTCACTATGGTTATGAATGGCTTGGGCAAAAATTTCCTTGCCCGTACCGCTTTCACCTTGCAATAGAATACTCGATGATGTGACAGCGGCAAGAGTCGCCACCCGTATAACCTCTAGCATCTCCAAGCTTTCACCAATGATATCACTAAATTGCAAAGTTGCACAATAACCACTAAAGCGATTGACTAAGTTTTGTATCTGCTTAATTGGACGTAAAATAATGACCCCACCAATAACCTTGCCCTGTTCATCAGTCAGAGGTTCCCCCGTCGCCAGACAGTGAAAGGTACTTTTTTTAGTATCAACCATAATTTCAACATCTTCATAAGCTTCCTTACTGGATAACATTTGTTTTGTTAACAAATCTTTACCACCAAATATTCGGTCAATGGACATGCCTATTACTTCTTTTTCAGTGCGATTAAGAATCCTTTTTGCTGCTGGGTTCAACTGATTTACAATGCCCCCTTCATCAACCATCAGCACCCCCTCTGACATGGTATTAAAGATGTTGGTCAAACGATTATTGGACAAGGCCAGTTCTTGATTTTTCCGCTGGATAGCAAGCTGCGCCTTGATTGCTTCCGTGGCCGCTACTACCATACCTAAAGTATGTAAATGGGAGGTTGCCGAAGCCCCGGACATATCTAATATTCCGATCACTCGTCCATCATTATCAAAAATAGGGGCTGCCGAACAAGTTAAGCAGTGGTGTTTCTGACAGTAATGCTCTCCCCCCGAAACCTGGATTGGAGCCTTAATGACAAGAGCAGTGCCAATGGCATTTGTCCCCGCCGATTCCTCACACCAACTAGCTCCTTGAAAAAAATTCTTAGTCATCGGATTGTTTACAGTGTCTTCATCACCGAACACTTCCATGATATAACCCTGTTCATCTGCGAGGACAACAACAAAACCAGATCCCTGCACAAATTGGTATAAATTGGTCATAATGGGTTTGGCTATTTTTATAAGTTCCCGTTTCTCTGTGAGCATCCGACGTAGGTCTGACACCTCTAATCCACTATGCAGGGAATTATTATATGGATTAACGCCGGCACCTTGACAGCGAACCCAGGATGCAAGGATTTGCGGACGAAGTCCAGATGTCTGATTTTTCCCACCAATAAAGGCCTTCCAGTTCGGAAGTATATGATGTTGATAGCTGTTAATAGCAGTCATGATGCCTCCCTCTTTATACACAGAAAAATTTCATTTTATTGGGAACGACTTCAATATATAGAGGCAACTTGGGGCCCAGTTCCCCATCTAAATCACTATTCAATTCTTCTGTACATTCTATGGAAATTTTTTCAGCTTGTATATAGGTAACATGTTTACTGTTATGATGTATACCTTTTAAAAAACTAATAAACAAACTCATCAATTCTGCCAGATTACATTTATTCACAATCAATAAATCAAGTTTACCGTCATCAATCTGAGCATAAGGTACTAACTTGGGGAAACCGCCCACTTTACCGCTATTCATCACTAAAAATAAAAAAACATCTTCTTCTATGACATGACCATCGGCAGTGATCCGCATTTTTAGTGCCTTAAAGTTCGGTAGTTCACCAAGCCCTTTAAAATAATAGGCCATTTTACCTAGTGTATTCTTGAGTACCACATCAGCGCTATGAGCGACAGATGTCATAAGTCCAGCACTGGCAACATTAAAAAAATATTTATCATTAACTTTGCCTACATCAAAGGTCTTAATGCTGCCCTTTACAACAACATCTACACACATATCAATATTCTTCTCTAGCTGCAAATAGGCGGCAAAATCATTGGATGTGCCACTAGGAATAATACCAAGCGGTAAATCTAAATTACAATCAATCATAATATTGATGACTTCATGAATCGTCCCATCACCACCTGACACAATAATACCCTCAGCAGCAATTTCCTTGGTCAAGAGAACGAAATCACTGGTATCTTGCTCATTTGTTATCCTAAAGGGAATGACGATACAACCTTTATGTTGAAAATTTTCTATCACATTATCTAATTTAAACTTAAAACTTGCATCACCTGATACAGGGTTATATATAAGGATAAATTTTCGCAACATGCTTTCTCTCTCCTTAGCATTTGAACTATAACGGTTTAATGCTTCTATATTTTATTGTATTTCATTACCAGCTAAAAAGTCTATATAAATGTTACTGTAGCCCCTTACAATTATTTCTTGTTTACATAATGTTTATATTTTAGTATTATTACTTTGTGACTCAATCTATTATTTCGATGTTATGAACAGGAGGTTACTGAATGAACACTTATCGCATACCTATTATATTTATACTTCTTGTTACCCTGTGCGTAACATTAATTATGCCGACAGCAGCCGTTCTGGCGGCTTCGCCTTTAGAAGCACTCTCGCAGACAATGTCTTCAAACAGTGGCAGTTCTTCATTTAATCTGCTGAATGTTTTGCTAGGAATTTTACTGGGAAATGTATTAGGCAAAAATAATATTCCCACCAGTCCTGCTGTTTCCCCAAGTTCTGGGGTCAATATCAAGAGCTTATCACCCGCAACTACTGCTAATACTGCTAATACACTACCAGCTGATTCTGACAAGGGGAATGCCCTGATTGCTACTGCTAAAACTTATTTAGGTGTACCCTATGTCTTTGGTGGTGAATCGGCTACGACGGGTCTGGATTGTTCAAGTTTTACCCAACTTGTCATGAAAGAAAACGGGATCACCCTTCCGCGTACTGCAGCCGAGCAATATGCAATCGGCAGGACTATTGATAAAGCCAATTTACAAATCGGCGATTTAGTCTTTTTTACCACATATAAGCCTGGCGCTTCTCATGTTGGCTTCTATATGGGTAATGATCAATTTATCCATGATAGTTCAGTTGCTAAACAGGTAACAATCAGTTCCTTAAGTGACACTTATTATACAGAACACTATATTGGTGCCCGCCGCTATATTAATTAGGCGCTATAAAAGTCAGCCAGCAACAGTATCCTGTTTCTGGCTGACTTTTTAGTCGCGTTTTCTCAGCTTTCTTTTATTAAAAACTCATTTAAATATTTTGCTAAGCCATCAAGCTCCGGGAATAAGGAAAAACAGTTAATTCCATTTTGTTTAATAAATCGTAGAGCATCGTTGCGCACATCATCATGAAATTCTATTGCTTTTAAATATCCTTCTGTAATCAAACGTCCATCAAATTCCTTATCCAAAGAATCCATCACATTACCCTGTACTGTGAACACACCTTGCTGGGTACTACTGCGTATCGTATTTTTTATAGGATAAATAGCAATCGAATGATGAGAATTATCAATTTCATATTCCCCAGGCTGTATCCAATCCTGCTGCAAGGGAGAGATAATTTCTCTTGTGCCGGTTGAGAGGCAATTTAGTTCCTTCGGCTTAAGTAACCATATACAAGCACTACCTGAGGTCCAGTTACAAGTGGCAAAATAAACAGCTACGGCGAAACTTTCTGTCCAGTCCAGCAAACGAGTTTTCCCACCATGATGTTGCAGTGAATAAAGCAATTGCCACTTTCCTTCATTATTATGTAGTAAATACCCCATGTCTTTATAATAAGTGTATAATTTTTTCTCAAAATTAATATATTCTTCAATTCTGGAAAAATCGAGACGAAACAGTCCTGATTTTAAGGGATAAGACGTATTGCTGTGCCCACGAAACCAAATACAGTCTACCCTATTTCCCGCGAAATCATCAACGTTGTCTAAAATATCTTTCCAGGATTGTGAATACATCAATACCACCTCAGACTCTATGTTTGCCCTTAAATGACTGTATCATCAACTTAAATACAATGGTTTTATGTTGAGCATTTTCAATATATTGATTGCCTTCAAGAATAAACGCTCCACTATATTTTTTTACAAATTCACGGAGTGCCATTATTTTTTCCTCATTATCGTCGATAATGCTCGCTATCCCAAAAACAATAACGCTCTTATAT
>Ga0209123_1002038_pt1 | contig 18099 bp, 18 predicted proteins | sample BarGraIncu00431A_FD_184500 | JGI IMG/M metagenome (GOLD analysis project Ga0209123, IMG submission 184500) | Arctic peat soil microbial communities from Barrow, Alaska, USA - Barrow Graham LP Incubations 004-31A (SPAdes) (version 2) | ecosystem: Environmental > Terrestrial > Soil > Wetlands >... | reverse complement strand
TTAATAAACAAGAAAGGGGTGCTAGAATGCCAATTATAAAAGAAAATATAAAAATGTGTATGGATATTACAGAAGAAGATATAACAGTAGAATTAATAGATATACTATTAAATTTACATCAACAAATTGTATCAGCTCGATTTAATGTTTTGGACAATTATTATCAAGGCAAACATGATATTCTACTCAGAACAATAGAAGATGCTACAAAACCTAACAATAAACCAGTTACAAATTTTTGTTCATACATTACAGATACATTGACAGGATTTTTCGTTGGTAAACCAGTTAGTTATACGTCTATTGATAAAGAATACTTAGGTATATTATCAGAAATATTTAAAGATAATGATGAACAAGCTGAAAATCACGACTTAGGACATAAAGCCAGTATTAAAGGTCAATCATTTGAATTAGTTTATATGGATGAAGCAGGCGATACATGTTTTGATTGCTTGGATACAGATGGAGTCATTATGATATATGATACTACTATTAAAAATACACCTTGTATGGCTCTTAGATATTATACAGTACATAATTACGTTACAAGCGATGATACAACTAAAATTGACATATATACTAGGACAAATGCTTATCACTATACTAAAGGTGAAAGTCTTGTATTAGATAGTTCAGAAGAACATTATTTTGGTATAGTTCCAATAGTAGAATATGCTAATAACCGTTATAGGCGTGGAGACTTCGAAAATATAATCCCTCTTAACGATATGTATAACAAGAATAATGCAGATATAAGCAATGATATTGAGTATTTTAGTAATGCTTATTTGGTACTAGAGAATATGGATGGTACGGAAACAGAGGACATAACCAAAATCAATGAGAATAGAGTTATCCTAACATCTGAGAATGGAAAAGCTTATTTTCTAACAAAACAACTTAATGATGCAGTAGTACAGAACCATAGGAATAATTTATCTGAAGATATTCATAAAATTGCATATGTTCCTGATTTAAGTAAGGAAATCAATTCTAATGTTAGTGGCTCTGCTTTAAAAACTAAAATGTTTACTACAGCAGATATTATTGTAAATAAGGAAAGAAAATTTAAGAAGTCACTTGAAACAAGGATTAAATTAATCACAACAATGCTCAATTTAAAAGGGTATAAAAAGAATGGCGTAGATATTAAAACACATGATTACAATTACAAAGATATTGTTATTAATTTTCATAGAAATATGCCAGTTGGTTTGTACGAAACGGCAGATGATATTTCTAAGATGAGTACAGTAGTTACTAAAAAGACTTTATTAACTGAGATAGGAATAGAAGATGTACAGGCTGAATTAGACCAATTAGATAATGAACAAAATGCTATGGTTGATTTAGAAAACTTACATACTATAGATACTATACCGATTGTAGCTGATACAATTGCAAAATAGTGAATATTGGTCAAATAGATTAGATAAATTAGTGGCTAGTTTACTTTTAACTCAAGAAAATCATACAAATACTTTTCTTAGCAATTATAAAGATGCTCTAATACAAATCCAAGCCTATTCTAACCTTTTATATTCTAAATATTCTAAAGATGGTGTTTTAACTCTTACTGAAATGTATAAATTTGATAGGTATAAGAACATGGAAGAAGAAATTACTTCTATTATTATGAATCTTGGGAAAGAAGAAAAATTATATATGACTGGTGAATTGACTGAGGTATATTCTAATTCTTATGTTAAAACAGGTGCTATATTACTTAAGGGGATACCAACTATTGCTATAAAATTTGATGTTATTCCTACTGGATTTGTTGAGAAAGCTTTATTTTATCCTTGGTCGGGAACAGATTTTGTTACTAGGATTGGTGTAAATAATAAAACTCTAATAAGCAATTTGAGGCAGACATTAACACGAGGATTTATTAATGGTAGTAGTATTACAAATATGACTAAGGATTTAAAAGGTGTTATGGACATAGGAGCTACAAATGCACGTAGATTAGTTAGAACTGAGGCTATGCATATTATGGCTAGTAGTCACCATGATGTATATACTAAAGCAGGAGTTACAGAAGTTAAGTTTATAACTGCCAAAGATGACAGAGTTTGTGACGAATGTGGCAAATTAAATGGAAAGATATTTCCAATAAATGAAGCACCCATGATACCTCAGCACCCAAACTCAAGAAGTGTTAATGTACCATACTTTAAAGATTAACTATAAGACTTATTATTAGGTCTTTTTTTTATTGTCCAAACTTTGATTGACATTAAAAGCTCACGGAAGATTTAAAAAATAATAGTCACTCGACTTAAAATTGGAGGTTTTATAAATGGAAGATACAAATATAAACGTAAATACAGACACAAACATAGATGCAACGGTGGTAGATGCTAAGGTTGACGAATCCAAAGTAGAGGACACCAAAGTAGAAGAAGTTAAAACTTTAAACTTTACACAGGCTGAACTTGATGCACTTATAAACAAAAGATTAGATAGAGCAAATAAGAAAGCTGAGGAAGTAAAAGCTGAAGCTGAAAAGTTAGCTAAAATGTCCGAAGGTGAAAGACAACAAGCCTTATTTGATGCTGAGAAAGCTAGCTTTGCAGAAGAAAGAAAACAATATCAAAGTGAAAAATTAGAATTACAAGTTGTAAAAGAATTATCTACCAAAGGATTACCTACTGAATTTAGTAAGTATCTTATTGGGGCAGATGCTCAAACCTGTATGGATAACATTAAAGAATTTGAAACACAATGGTCTCAATCTATTGCTAATGCTATTGATAACAAACTAAAAGGTGTTACTCCAAAGGTAGGAACAGGAAAAGTAGGAACAATGACCAAAGAAGATTTTAACAAAATGGGTTATAAAGAAAAGTCTCAATTATTCACTGATAACAATGCACTTTATATGGAAATGCTCAAATAAGCACCTTAGATAAGGTGTTTTTTAATGCACAAAAATAACAAATTTATTAAAAACCAGTGTTGGCTCACTTTAAAAAGCACATTAAAAACAAAAGGACGGTAATGTAAAATGGCAACAACAACTCTTTCAAATATGGTAAACCCTGAGGTAATGGCTGATATGATTACAGCTTCACTACCAAACAAAATAAAATTCGCACCACTTGCAACAATCGACACAACTTTAGTAGGAACTCCAGGAAGCACAATCACAGTACCAAAATATGCTTTCATTGGCGAAGCAGAGGATATGGCAGAAGGCGTTGCTATAGGAACAGTAGTATTAACAGCTAGCACTGTAAACGCAACAGTTAAAAAGGTTGGTAAAGCAGTAGACGTTACTGACGAATCAGTATTAAGTGGATACGGAGACCCTATCGGTCAGTGCAACTCTCAACTTGGAGATGCAGTAGCACTTAAGGTTGATTCAGATTGTGTAACAGCTTTAAACGGAGCATCACTATTATTTGACGGTGCAACTGCTAAAATTTCTTATGCAGGTATAGTTGATGCAGTAGATAAATTCGGAGATGAAGATGACGAAGCAAAAGTATTATTTATAAGCCCTTCTCAACTTACTACTCTTAGAAAAGACCCTAACTTCCTTGATATGAATAAATATCCAGTAGCAGTTATCATGACTGGTGTTATCGGTTCTATAGCAGGATGCCAAGTTGTAGTTGCTAAGAAAATTGTAGCAGGAGCAACTACTGTAGCTGACCTTATCGTTAAAGCTAACGCACTTACTATATACATGAAGAGAGGGATTGCAGTAGAAACAGCTAGAGACATAAAAGCTAAAACTACTACTATCGTTATAGACCAACACTATGTTGCTGTGCTTTCCGATGCTAGTAAAGTTGTAAAAGCTACATTCTTAAAATAATTGACAGAGGGATAAACTTCCCTCTATTAGGAGGGGATTTATTAAATGGAAATATTAGAAAAAGTTAAATTGTGTTTAGGCAATACAGACACAAATCAAGATAGTTTATTCGAAATGTTAGTAGAGGATGCTAAAACAGAGGCTATAAATTATTGCAATTTGAAAGAATACAATATAAAACTTGATGCTACTATTGTTAAAATGGTAATTCAAAATTATAACAAGGCTCGTATTCAAGGAATAGTTTCTGAAAGTTTTAGTGGAGTAGCAGAAACATATCAGAATGGTTATACAAGTGATGTAATTACAATGTTAAATAAGTGCCGTAAGGTTAGAACACTATGATACGAGACAGGATGAAAACTTATAGTTTGGAAATTAAGGAAAGTGGTTATGACGATTATGGTCAACCACTTTTTTCTTATGCCACCATAGGCACAGTTGATGTAAGTGTAAGTTTATTAACAAAGGTAATTAATCAATTAGACCCAAGATATATAAAAGCCACCCATATAGGATTAACTTATGATGTGTCAATAAAAGAGGGCATGAAATTGTCGTCTGTAAATGATGGCAATTACATAGTTAAAATAGTAAATGCTGATGGTCGTATGACACAGTTAACTCTAGAGGTGTCATAATGGCTACTATAAATGGTTTAGAGAGTTTACTACGTAGATTAGATAATATTGCAGGAAATGAAGCTGTAATGAAAGGTATAGAAAAGGGATGCTTGAGAGTTGAAACAACAGCAAAAGAAAATTGTCCAATAGATGAGGGTTTATTACTTGCATCGATAGACCATAAATTGGATGCTGATAAACTTGAAGGTACCGTGGGAAGTAACTTAGAATATGCCCCATATGTTGAGTTTGGCACGGGTATTTATGCTACTGAAGGTGGTGGTAGAAATGATGCATGGTCATTCGAAGATAGTCGTGGAGAATGGCATACAACGGTAGGACAAGAAGCACAACCATTTCTATATCCTGCGTTACAAAGCAATATTGAAAAAATAAAACAAGATATAATTGATGCTGTAAAAGCAGAGATAGGGAGGTCGTAGAATGATAGATATTAATCCATTAATTGTAGAAGCATTAAATGAAATAGGATTGCCTGTATTACTTGAAAATTTTCTCGATTCTACGACACCTTTGCCTTGTATAACCTACATTGAGTACAGTAACAGAGATACCTTAACGGGTACTACGTTAGAATATAGCGAGATAATTACAATGGTTAAAGTATGGTCAAATAGCATGAAAATGTTGATAGATAATGCATCGAAGATAGATACGAAAATGAAGGCAATAGGATTTAAAAGGGATTACGGTTCTCCCCTATTTAGAGATGGAATCGGACAGTATATTTTGAGGTACAAAAGTACTGGATTACAAAGAAAATAATACAACAAAGAGGAGATATAAAATATGAGTGGAGTTTTATCAAAAGGCATTAAGTTTAGTTATATGAAAGCACTAGCAATGACTGAAATAGACAATTTACAAGAAGTACCTGAGTTAGGTGGAAAAGTTGATAAGGTTGAAATTACAACTCTTAAGGATTCAGCAAAGAAATACATAGCAGGAATCAAAGACTTTGGAGATTTAGAGTTTAAGTTTTTATATGACAACAGTTCAGTTACGGCTAACTATAGAATATTAAAAGGACTTGAATCAGCAGGAACAATTACAGAATTTGAAATAGAATTTCCTGATGCTACTACTTTTACATTTAGTGCTTCTGTAATGACTACTGTAGACAGTGCAAAAGTTGGAGACGCTTTAACATTTAGTGCATCACTTACTTTAAACAGTGACATCGTAACATCTAACCCAACAGTATAGTAATAACAATGGACACTAGAGATAGTGTCTTTTTTTAATAATAAAAATTAGGAGGCAAATATAAATGATATATTCAGAATTAAAAATAGGTGACAAGGAATTAAAATTAAGATTGGACAGTAGGGCTTGTGTAGGATTAGAGAGAAAATTAGGTAAATCACCATTATCAGTATTTATGGATGCAGAAAAATCTTTACCAAAACTTGAAGAATTGATAATGATATTACAAGCATCATTGCAAAAATTTAATCAAGGTTATACAGAGGATAAAACATATGATTTATACGATGAATATGTGGAAGAAGGAAACACATTTACAGATTTTATTCCAGTAATTATGGACGTATTTAAAGTAAGTGGATTCTTCAAGGAAGCAGATATGGAAAAAGCAAAGGTTGAAGCAAAAGGAAAAAAACAAAAAGCAGTAGTAAAAAGCCTTTAACACTCGAACAAGTGTTTAATAATATGTTACCTATTGCTTTACAAGTTGGAATATCTGCATACGGCTATTGGGAAATGACCTATGGCGAAATTGTTGACACTATAGATGCTTATAAAGAAAATGACAGACTTAGGATTAGGGAAATAGCTTCATTTAATTATCAACAGGCAAACCTGATAGGTATGTCAGTTGCAAGAATCATGAGTGATAAAGCTAAATTCCCAAGTCTTAAAGAAGCGTTTCCTAATATCTTTAATGATTTAGAAGATAAAGTAGAGCCAGTACAAGATTGGCAAATAGCTAAGGCAAGATTAATGGAATATGCAGAATCCAATAATAAAAAGAAAAGGGGTGAGATATCATAACAATTGAAGAGTTACAAGTAATTATTACTGCAAACACACAACCGATAAGAACGGAAACAGATAAAGTTAAAGCAAAAATGCAAGAATTTCAGGCATCATCCGAAAAAGCAAACGAAGCTGTTAAAAAATCGTTTGGTACAGTTTCTAAAGTTGTAGCAGGAGTTGGAATAGCTATTGGTCTTGCAGTCCTTGCTGTTGCAGGAAAAGCAGTAGCATTTGCAGATGACTTTAAAAAAGCACTTAATGGATTACAAAGTTCAACAGGAGAGACTGATAAAGAGATGCAAGGTTTTAAAGGAACTATGTTGTCATTATATAATCAAAATTATGGAGAGAACTTTCAAGAAATAGCTGATGCCATGAAAGAGGTTAAAACTCAAACTGGTTTAGGTGGACAGGCTTTAGAGGATATGACTAAGAAAGCATTTATACTTAAGGATACGTTTGGACTTGAAATTGTAGACAGTGTTAAGGCATCTAATCAAATGATGCAACAATTTGGAATTACCTCCGACCAAGCGATGTCACTAATGGCACAAGGTGCTCAAAATGGACTTGATGCGAATGGCGAAATGATTGATAGTATTTCAGAATATTCTGTTCAATTTGCAGGAGTTGGACTCTCAGCAGAGGACATGTTTAATATGATGAACAACGGAATGAAGGGTGGAGCTTTTTCCGTGGACAAAATCGGGGATGCAGTCAAAGAATTTGGTATTTTGAGCAAAGAGTCGGGTGGTAATGCTAGTAAAGCTTATAAGATGTTAGGAATGGATGCTGATGGACTTGCAAAATCTTTTGGAAAAGGTGGAGCAGAGGGTAAAAAAGCATTTGAGGATGTTAATAAAAAATTACTTGCGATGAAAGACCCAACCGCCCAAGCATCAGCAGGAACATTATTATACGGAAGTATGTTTGAAGACCTTGGAATTAAAGGAATAAAGGCTATGCAAGGTACGGAAGGTGCTATAAATAAAACTAAAGATGCTATGTCAGGAATAGAAAAAATTAAATATAATACTTTTGGAGAAGGCATGGCAGGAATAGGAAGAGTCATAATGACTTCTGTGTTTATTCCAATTGGAGAAAAATTGATTCCAAAATTACAAGAAATGAGTCAATACATAATCGATAATATGCCTAAGATAAAACAAAATATAACAAGTGCTTTAGAGTTTATTAATCCAATAATTGATAAAGTAGTTGACGGATTCAAGAAGCTAACAGATGCTTTATCAACAGTAAGTACTTGGGTATCTGAACATCAAACAGCAGTACAGAATATAGCAATAATAGTTGGTGCATTTGCTTTAGCTTGGGGATTAGTTACAGGAGCAATAGCAATATGGAATGTAGTAGGTTTAATAGCTACAGCAGTTACAAGTGGTTTTGGTTTAGCGTTGGCATTTTTAACTTCTCCAATTGGAATAGTAATACTTGCAATAGGTGCAATAATAGCTGTTGGTGTATTACTTTATAAAAATTGGGATGTAATAAAAGCTAAGGCAACTGTAATTTTTAGTGGTATATGGACAGCAATCAAAGGTGCTTTTGCTTCAACAGTATCATGGTTTGCAGGAATTTGGAATGGAATAAAAAATGTATTTGCTGTAGTAGGTGCATGGTTTTCAGGAATATTTTCAGCATGTTGGGAAGGAATTAAGTCTATATGGAACGCTGTAAAACCATTTTTTCAAGCAGTTTGGAATGGTATTAAAATAATTTTTGGAGTAATTGCTATTGTTCTTTTAGCTCCATTTTTTATAGCTTGGGAAGGAATTAAAGCAGTATTTGGTGTGGCAGTAGCTTTCTTTGCTTTAGTTTGGGAAGGAATAAAGGCTATATTTAGTGTTGTAGCAACATTCTTAATTGGATACTTTACTCCTGCGTGGAATGGAATTAAGCTTGTATTTTCTCTAGCAGTAGCTTTCTTTCAAGCCGTTTGGAATGGAATCAAAATTATATTTAGCGTTGTTGGTACAGTATTACTTGCATTTTTTACCGTAGCATGGACTATGATAAAAGCTTATGTTTCAGTTTGGGTAGCTTTCTTTCAAGGTGTATGGAATGGAATTAAATTGGTATTTAGTGTAGTTTCATCGGTTCTAGTTGGATTTTTCACAATAGCTTGGAATGGAATTAAGGCAGTATGGAACACAGTTAAAGGATGGTTTCAAGCAATATGGAATAGTATTAAATTAGTGTTTAGTGTTGTAGGTTCAGTACTACTTGGATTCTTTACAACAGCTTGGAATGGCATTAAAACAGTATGGAACGCAGTAGGAAGTTTCTTTCAAGGAATATGGAATGGAATTAAAAACGTATTCAATGTAGTAAGTTCATTTTTTACAGGTGTATTTTCTTCAGCATGGACGGCTATAAAGGGCGTGTTTGCACCAGTAGGAACATTCTTCAGTGGAATATGGGATACTATCAAATCTAAATTTACATCCATAGGAACGTCAATAGGAACGGCTGTAGGTGGAGCTTTCAAAGGTACTGTTAATGCAGTAATTAACTTTGCTTCAAATAGTATTAATGGATTTATCCGAGGTATTAATAGTGCTATAGGAGTAATTAACAAAATTCCTGGGGTTTCCATTGGTAACGTTCATGAAATATCTATACCAAGACTTGCAAGAGGTGGTGTTGTTGATTCAGCACAGACATTTATAGCAGGAGAACATGGTAAGGAAGTAGTTATGCCACTTGAAAATAATACAGGATGGATTAGTCAACTAGCAGATAAAGTAAGCGATAGAATGCCAAACAAAGATAATGGCAATGGTGGATTAAATGTTACTATTACCAACTTTATAAATAACAGAGAGCAAGATGTACAAGCACTTGCAGAAGAATTAGCATTTTATGCTAGACAAAAAGAATTAGGAGGTGGTCATTGATGGAAGAGGTTTATTTTATATTTAAGGGCGTGAATAGCGAAGAATATCTTGGAATTAAGAAACTACCTTCTATATTCAAAGCAGAAAGAGACATAGAAATGATTGAAGTTGAAGGTCGTGATGGATTTTTAACACAAGATAAAGGCACATATAGGGGTGTTATCAAAACGGTTGAGTGTCAAATTACTGATTTAACAGAGATAGATTTCATATGCAGTTGGCTTAATGGAAGTGGGGAAGTAACATTCTCCAATGAGCCTAATAAAAAATATAAAGGCATTATTAAAAATCAGATTGAATTTAGCAAAGTGGTAACAACATACCATACTTTTATAATTCAGTTTGAGTGTCAACCACATAAGTATTCTGTCAATGATGATGTAATTACATTAACAAAATCTGAAACCATTTTTAACAGTGGTACAGCTATTAGCAAACCTACAATTACAATTTATGGCACAGGTTCAGTAAGTTTAATTATTAATGATGAAGTAACCACTATTACAAATATTAGTGGTTATTGTACTTTAAACAGCGATTTAATGGATTGCTACAAAGAGGCTAGATTGATGAATCAGTATATGTATGGTGATTTTCCAGTATTAAAAGTAGGAAATAATACAGTATCGTGGGTTGGTTCAGCAATTACAAGGGTAGAAATAAAACCAAATTGGAGGTGGCTATAAGTGACATATACAAAAACAAAGTGGGTAGATGATGTTACACCTATAGATGCAGTTAATTTAAATAATATGGAAGATGGTATTAGTGATAATAAAGCTAAATTAGATATATATTCACAAGACTTAACTAACATAGAGTATGACATAAGCAACAATACAAATAAAATAAGTGCTCACACATTAAATTTAGAGGGAATTGAAAATGATTTAAACGATGTAAAAGGTGATTTAACTGATGCAACAGATTCTATTCTAGATGTAACAGGTTCTGTAAATGATGTAACAGACTCTATAAGTAAACTTTCAAAGGAAACTATAGTGTTAGATGTAGGAGATAATTTATATAATAAGAAGGGTACGACAATAGACGAAATACGAAATACTCAATCATTACTACACTCTTTATTGCATCAAAAAATTACAGATACTGCCGTGGCAATTAAAGGTATTTGTCAAGGGGATAGTACTACATATGGAGTAGGGATTGATGGAGATGGAACATACAGAGCACCTGACACGGTATTAACTCCAAGTGGTGCAGGGCATGTTGAAAAACGAGCAAATGTAACTTATCCTGAAAAATTACAGGAATCACTTAGAGCCGTTTATGGAACAAGAATTAGCATTGTTAATTGGGGTTATGAAGGCGATAATATGCAAATGGGATATGAAAAATGGAATAAGTTAGGTACTGGGGTAATAGCAGATTTCGCAATTGTCAATTATGGAATAAATGATGCTATAGGAACATGGAATCCTTATTATAATAATATAACAAAATATATACAGTACTTAGAAAAGTGTATTTTAAATCATACATTGTGTAATAGAGCAGTATTTATTTTGTTGACTTTTAAACAAAAAAGTAGTGATAATTTAGGAATAAAGACATTTATAAACGCCTTAATAACAGTGGCACAAAAATATAATTTACCTGTGATAGATGGACTTGAACTAGCTAAAAATCAAAGTTATAACATAATAAATGGAGTAGCTCACGATGACGAGAATCATTTTAATAGCACAGGTTATAGTATCTTCGGGAGTAGAATAGCAACTAAATTTATTGCTGATTGTAAGACTGTTAATAGTGGAGATGCTTTGTTAATTAGACCAACAATTGATAGCATTAAATATATTACTGGATGTACCTCTGGTAGTAGGACTGATGTATATACTCCAAATGAAACAGGAACAGGTGGAGGTATTTACTGTTATATGGCAGTTGGTGCTAAGTTGATTTATACTTTTGAAAATTCTGAAGAAAATTTAATAGCTTGCCCTTTGTTTTATTTAGACGGAGTAGGAGAGATTAAAATAACATTGGATTTTGGTTGCCAAAAGGCACAATATACCTATTCCAACGGAATAACTTATCCAAATACATCCACGGTTTCAATTTCGACAAGTTGTAGAGAAATTAGTATTTATAAGGATGGTACGGCAAAAGGAATGATAATCCCAACAACAGGTATACATTCCCTAACGATAGAAACCACGGGAATCTGTTTCTTTCAAGGCGTTAAGTTTTTGAATCTGTCAGATATAAAAAGTGAAAATAAAATGAATTCTTTTGTATATGGAGAAACTTCAGGAATTTGGACGAGAGATTCAGTTGCAAGTACCACTATAATTATGGACAAAGTATATTCTTTAGGATATTTTAATGATAATACCTATCAATACAGACACATTCTATTAAAATTAACATTACATAATTATGACAAAACCGTTAGAGAGTATGTGCTGGATTTACCTGTAAATAAATGTTATTTGTTAAAAGAAACTACTCTTAACCCTACAACTGAATCAATAGCAGATAGAACGCTAACTAGTATTACAATATCAGATACCACATTAACTCTCAACTGGGGAGGAGATTTAACAGTCCCATCATCATTTATAATTAAAATATTATAAAATATTGTTAAATGAAACAGTGCAATAAACTTTGACGATTTGATTATTAATCAAATGTAAAAACATCCTAAGCAGGGTGTTTTATTTTATTTTAGGAGGTGAAATTTATAATAAATTTATATGATAGTAAAACAACAGATTTTAGCAATAATGGTATTGTTGTATTAAACGATACCATTAGTTGCGTTATTACAGAAGAATTAAATGGTCAATATGAGTTAACTTTAGAGTATCCTTTGTTGGATAGCACACCTAGATTTGGTAATATTACACCAGTTAAAATAGCAGGTAAAGTTGTAGTAGGTAGTAATGCAGTTGTTCAGATGCCTAACAAATGGACTTATTTATTGGAAGATAATATTATTAAAGCAGATGGTCAACTATTTAGAATATACCATAAAACCAAAAGTTTAAGTGGTGTTAAAATTAATGCTAGGCATATTTTCTACGACCTTTTAGATAATTTCTTAGATGATGTCCGACCTACAAATTTAAATGGTTCAGGAGCTTTAGCTTGGATATTATCACATACGCAGTATAACCATCCATTTATTTCAACATCTGACGTAACTGCAATAGCAACGCAATATTTTGTACGTAAAAATCCAGTTGAAGCTATTATGGGAGCAGATGGCATTATTAATACTTGGAGTGGCGAGTTAGTTAGAGATAACTTTAGCATTAGGTTACTTCAATCTAGAGGTTTAAACCGTGGAGTATTAATAGCTTATGGTAAAAACATAGAAGGAATCGAAGAGGATTTAGATATAGATGGAATTTGTACAAGATTAATGCCTATAGGTAAAGATGGATTATTACTGCCTGAAAAATACATAGATAGTCAATATATTAATAATTTTGCTCATCCTAAAATAAAGGTACAAGAATTTAGTGATTGTGAAACTGTGGATATTTTAAGAACGACTGCAAAAGCTTATATGCTTAATAACAAAATAGATATCCCTCAATTTAATTACAAGATTGATTTCTTGGAGCTTTCTAAAACAGAAGAATATAAAGATTATATTATTTTAGAGGTTGTAGATATGGGAGATACAGTAACTATTAAGCATAGTAAGCTAAGAATTGACCTACAAGCTAAAATTATTAAAACAACTAAAGATGTACTGACAGGGAGATTAACAAAAGTTGAACTTGGAAACTTTAAGCAAAATATAGCAACATCTATAAGTAGTGCAATACAAGAGGTAAAACAGGAAGTTAAACAAGTTACTAGTGCTTATACAAGGGCTATAGAAAACGCTACGGTATTGATTACAGGTTCTAATGGTGGAAATGTTGTAATAAGGCAAGATGTAGACGGAAAGCCATATGAAATTTTAATTATGGATACTGATGATATAAAAACATCTAAAAATATTTGGCGTTGGGATTCAGAGGGATTTGCATATAGTAATACGGGTGTTAATGGGGAATATGATACGGCAATAACTATGGATGGTCATATTATAGGTAGTTTTATACAAGCCTTAACAATAGATGGAGACATGATTGAAGGTACTATAAATTCAATTATAAAGCAGATGCTTGGGGATATTATTTTAAGTGAGTTTACCCAAGATGATAAGGGTGGAGTCGTTTTACTTAATGATATTGTTGGTAAACTACGTGTCAAAATAGGAAGTGAAGATACTGATGGAGCAGGATTATATTGTTATGATAAAAATAAAATCCTTAAATCCTTTTTCACAGATGAATATGCAGTTGTAAATAATAAAACAGTAGCTACGCAAGACTGGGTAGCAGCAAATTTTGTAGCCAAAGAAATAATAACCTAAAGCATCTCGATATGAGGTGTTTTTTTAATACCCAAAAAGAAAGGAATGGTGTATAAATGGAAAATAGATATAAAATAAATTATGATTTAAAGAATAAAACTATAAGCAATATTAAATTTACGCAAGGGGATAACGGTACATCTGTTATTGAGGTGAATTTATTAGATGGTGGTTTAGTAAAAGATGTTGAAGGTCAAACAATAAAATTTAACTTTTTAAGAGCTGATAACAATGCAGTAGTACAAACTAGTACTACAGGCGTAACAATCTTAGATTCAACTAAAGGTAAGTTTGAGTGTGCCCTACAAAGTGGTACTTTAGCAGTGGCAGGATTAGTAAAGTGTGAGATGTCATTTACTAAAGATGGCAAAACTCTATCCACGGAATCCTTTACTTTTATGGTAAGTGCTAGTATTGGAGTATTAAGTATTAATTACATAAGTGCTATCAATAGTAAATTAGTAGAATGGCAGAATGAGTTTAACCTTATGAAAGCAGAATATGAAGCAAGTACACATGAAAATACCACTGTAGAAATAGTGAACGCTAGAAATGGAGAAGTTAATTTAAACACTAGATTAACTAAAGATAAGACGGCTAATACTAATGCATTAAGTGCTATAAATGACCAATTGGAAAATATGGCAACGCAATCGCCTGATGACCCATATCATGCAAGTGATTTTCCAAGATTAACAAGTGAAACAAATGACAGTTTAAGATTGCAGAGATTATTTGATAAAGCAATATTAGACAAAAAGAAAGTAAAATTAGAACAGTTTAAAATATATAATTGTAACACAAGTTTAATACTTGATATGTCTTATTTAGATATTGATGGGAGTAGTGCAACCCTTGATTTTACTAATTGTAGTGATGCTTTTGCTATAAGATTGCTTGCTTCTCGTAGTCCATCATATTACCAATCACACATTGGCAGAATACAAGACTTTGAAATGATAGGCGATAAGATTAATCAAAACATAGCTTTACTTTACGGTTATGATACCGAGGTAGTCGGATTGGGTGTAGCACACATAGACATCGATAAGATAAATATACACGGCTTTTTTACGGGTGAAGAATATCGTAGTAATTCATATATCGTAAAGCACTATTCTGTTGAAATATGGAGTTGTACATGTTGCGTGGTTATGAAAGAATTTTTTACAGACTTTGGTGAAAATATGTTTTACGATGGATGTATATTTTATAATTCTGATAAATGTATCTATAATGAAAATTCCAACGGATGCTTTAATTTTACAGGATGTTCTTTCGATTATTCAGATATATTCTTACATTGTCAAGGTGGTAAAATGTTTTTAACTAATTGCCACATTGAGGGTCGTGGAACATTTATTGTTGGAACAGCAAACGGTGCTTTAATTACAATTTGTAACTCATGGGTGATATTATTGCAAACAGACATAAGTATAATAAAACCATTTCAAGTAATTGGAACTCTAAAATTTATAGATTGTTTCTTTGCAGGATGTTCATTTGGGCAAACAGAGGAGTGCAATAGTGGTACGGGATTAGTTACTTTTACGGGTAGCGAAGGTTATGCTACGTTTGATTTAGCACACGCACGATACGGAGCAAATTCTGCAAAAGTTAATAAAAATATTGAAATTGCAAGTGTATGGGGTACTTCTATATCACAAGATAAACACACAGCCGTAAACGCAATTGTCACATATGACAACACGACATTTGAAACGGGTGTCAATGCTATTAAATTTGCAAAAACTTATGGTGGCGGTTCTGAAAGTTCATTTGAAATAGATATTCCTTTAACGTCTAAAAGGTTTGGTTATAGAATTAGGATGAAGGCAACACGTGAGATACCTGATGCCACTTTAATGTTCCGAAACAAATGGGTGTCTATAATCCCTAACGGTGAAACGAATATCGCACTCGATGGAACATCCAAATACCTAACAAACTTAATAACAAATGAGATGGTAACAGGTGAATATAACCGTGGTATAACAACAGAATGGAGTTGGATTACATGTCCCACATCGCAACTAATTAAACCAACATGGGTTACACATAACCGATTATCTATAAATGCATTTAATATAGATAGTAACGACATTTTTATTGACAGAATAGAAGTATACGAATTTTAATTACACAATAGGCACTCGAAAGTGTGTCTTTTTTAATGCAAAAAAATAATTGGAAGAAGGTGATTTCATTGTGGTATTGGTACATTTTCTTTTCAACTATTAGATACTAGATAAAAATAAATAACAAGTTGGGAGGCGTGTGATATGGACGAGAATAACGCAACAAAAATAAGAGTAGACAGACTAGAAAAAGACGTATCCAAGCTTCAAGAAAACGACGAAGAAAAAAGTAAAATTCTTAGTAAAATGGATAAGGCAAGTGGAAAAGCAGAAGTTTATCAAGAGCAAATAATGGCTAATTTGGCAAGTATAACTGCTAGTGTTGCTAAGACATTAGACAAGGCTACAGAAACGGAAATACTGGCAAAAAATTTAAAAATAGTCACGGATAAACAAAGTGTAGATATAACTGCGATAGGTGCAGAAGTAACTAAAATAAAAATGTTGCCTGCTGAAAATGCTACAAGAACAAAGTGGCTTGTAAAAGCGATGATTATTGGTAATTCAGTAGCTATTATTGGGATTATAATAAAATATTTTACAGTAATAGTAAAAGCGATATTTTAAATAATACATAAAAACTAGAAGCACCTTAGAGATAGGGTGCTATTTTAATCTAATAAAGTAATTGGGAGGTCAATATAAATGATATATGAGATAAATTGTGGTCACTGTAATCAAGGGAAATATGATGGTGGAGCGATAGGTAATGGATATAGGGAACAAGATTTAACAAGGTTAGTAGGTAACATAGTAATGGCTAAATTAAGAGCACAAGGACATACGGTTATAAATTGTACAGTAGATTCAGCAAATAGCGTTAATAGTGCTTTAAATGCTATTTGTGCTAAAGCTGATGCAGTAAAAGCAGATATATTTGTAAGCATACATTTAAATGCATCAAATTCCCTTGGGCACGGAACAGAGATATTTACATATGGAGCAAGGGAAATTCCTCAAGCAAGGAAAATTTTAAATAATATAGTTGCTATGGGATTTACAAATAGAGGAATTAAAGATGGTAGTCATTTGGCAGTTGTGAAAAATACAGATGCTACATCTATGCTCGTAGAGTTGTGTTTTATTGATAATGTTGCAGATATGCAGAAATTTAATGATGAAAAAATGGCTGATGCGATAGTTTTAGGATTAACAGGTCAATCGGTTAGCGTTTCAGATGCTACCCCTATAAAAGTAACTCCAATTAAATCAACTATTACCGTAAAGACTCCAGTAGTTAAAGGTAATGCAAATGTACTTGCTTTACAGAAATTATGTAACAGTTTAGGAATTAGAGATAAGAATGGTAACGCTTTAATTTGCGATAGTTATACTGGAGAATTAACACGTTCTGCGGTTGAGAAATTACCTGCTTGTGGTATTAAATATACTCAGCCAGTGACTTGTAAGGTAGTACAAAAGATAATAGGATGTAAAGCCGATGGGGTGTTTTGGAAGGATTCAGAGGTCAAAATGAGGGCATGGCAATCAGCACATGGATGTGAAGTGGATGGCGTTTGTGGAAAAGAGAGTTTCCTAAGTTTCTTGAAATAGTAATTTTATGATGATAAATAAAATGTTTACAAGGGTAAATCAATAATCAAAATTAAGAAAGTGAGGTTTTATTAATGAGTAAGTTTAAAAATGTGGGGTTGTGGGTATCAATATTTGCTTTTATACCATTACTTTTACAGGGATTTGGAGTTAATATACTTCCTGCAAATTACATAGAGATTACAAATAGTTTGCTAGGAATTTTAGTTGTTAGTGGTATTTTAAGTAATCCAAATAATGGAACTGGATACATAGATAAATAATATATATAGTGATTTGGCTTAATTGCTGAGTCACTATTTTTTTTCTTTTTCTTTTTTTCTATGAATAACATAGTACCATATGCATTATATCTCCAAATATTCTTATTAATATGATATAATTTAATAATGGTTATGTGTATGGAATAATATTGAGTTTAGTGTAACGTATTATATGTAAAGTGGCTTATATCAGTGCTTAACAAGATGGAAATATCACTCAGACAATCAATTCATGGGGTTAAGGGAATGGAATTTAAAAATGTATATCTAATTAATTGTAATGAGGAAAATATCCCTCATGTTAATAGTATAGATACTAACCTAGAGGAAGAAAGAAGACTATTTTATGTAGG
>Ga0209123_1002037_pt1 | contig 18112 bp, 13 predicted proteins | sample BarGraIncu00431A_FD_184500 | JGI IMG/M metagenome (GOLD analysis project Ga0209123, IMG submission 184500) | Arctic peat soil microbial communities from Barrow, Alaska, USA - Barrow Graham LP Incubations 004-31A (SPAdes) (version 2) | ecosystem: Environmental > Terrestrial > Soil > Wetlands >... | reverse complement strand
GAGTCCATAGGAATGTTCCCTAGAGACTTTGGTATTAAGGAGTGGGATTGGCCACAAGGTGTTGGTTTGTATGGATTACTCAAACTTGATAAACATGATAAAAGCGACAAATATCTAGAGTTTTTAAATACTTGGTATACAACTAACATACAAGCAGGGCTGCCTTCTAAAAATATAAATACTACAGCGCCAATGTTAACTTTAGCTAATTTATGTGAAGTTATAACAAATCCCGAATATGAAGCTCTTTGCTTAAAATGGGCAGATTGGCTTATGAATTGCCTCCCTAGAACCAAAGAAGGTGCTTTTCAGCACGTAACTAGCGCAAATGGTGATAGACAAGCAGTAAGGCTTAATGAAAGCGAAATGTGGATAGATACTATATTTATGACTGTCTTATTCTTAAATAAAATGGGACAAAAATATAATAGAAAAGATTGGATTGATGAATCAATAAATCAAATACTAGTTCATATAAAATATTTATATGATAAAAAATCTGGCCTATTCTATCACGGATGGAGTTTTAATGAAAATAGCAATTTTGGAGAAGTTTTTTGGTGTCGCGGCAATTCATGGTTTACTTTTGGAATTCTAGACTATATTGAAGAGTTTAATGGCACTATGAATCCTGGAGTTAAGAAATTCCTACTTGATACTTTCAAAGCTCAAGTAAATACCTTAGTTAAATATCAAGCAAAATCTGGTTTATGGCATACAGTAATTGATGATGCTACTAGTTATGAAGAGGTTTCAGGTTCAGCTGCTATTACTACTGGTATCTTAACTGGAATTAGACTAGGGATATTAGATGACTCATATAAAATCTGTGCTAGCAAAGCAATAGAAGCCTTATGCAATAACATAGAAAAAGATGGTACCGTAACTAACGTATCAGGCGGAACTGGCATGGGATACGATGTAGATCATTATAAAAATATAATCATAGCTCCAATGGCATATGGACAATCATTAACTATAATAGCACTTGTGGAAGCACTTAAGCATTTATAAGATGCTTAAGAAACCAATAAGAGCAAATAAAGACAAGTCAGATTAAAATAATCCGACTTGTCTTTATTTGGCTTATTTATAATATGTGATTGAATTTTTCATCTTTTCCTGTACTCATCAGGCGTAACCCCTACCTGATCCTTAAATTGCCTATAAAAATAACTTACATTGGAATAACCTACTTCACTAATAACTTCAACTACTGACATCTTCGTGCTGCTTAATAAAAACTCTGCTTGTTTTATTTTATTTTCTTTTACAAGTTCAGTTAGCGTTTTCCCTATAGTTTTTTTAACTAATTTACCTATATAATCAGGATTATAACTAAAATGATCTGCCATACCCTTAAGCGTAATATCTTTATAATTACTTTTAATATAGTTTAAAATTTCAAAGGATATTGTAGAATCAATTTTAGAAACTATTTCACTAGACAAATATTTTTTATAATCCCTTAATAGTTCGTTAAAGAGCAACATTATATATGCGCGTATAGCAGTCTCCATTCCATTTTTCTTATCATAATATTCCATAAGTATTTCTAGCATAAAATTACAAACCTTATCATTTTCTGATGTTTTAAAATGGATATATTGCTTAAATTTATTTTTACCATATAATGCTTCAACTATAAAATTAGATATTAAATCATTATCAGCAATTTGGCTCATAAAAACCCAATCGAAAAACTCTTTTTTTATCAATACATTAATAGCAATATCCTCTCTACCTGCCATCTCAATGCTATGTTCAACATTCATATCTAGTAATAGAATTTCGCCTTTTTGTATTACTAGCTTTTCGCCCTCTATTTCTTGTTTTATTTCACCAGAATACACAAACATCATTTCTAAATAATCATGTTTATGTTTATCAAATTTTATAAACCGATCATGTTTGTGAATAGAAATAACTTCTGTTTCATTCATCAATTTTTCATTGTTAATTACCCATAAATCATTTTTAACAATGCTAGAGAAATGTTCTTTAAGTTCAATGTTAGGCACCGAATTTAAATTATTATTATATAAACTATATATTTTCTTTTCTATATCATTTAATTGTTTTAATCTTTCATCAAGCTCCATACTATCCATATAATCACCATCGCTTTTCATTTTGTAATCATATATTTAGTATACCACGATTTACGCGTCCTACTTAGAAAATTAAAACAAATAAGAATAAGCCAGATCATATAATCTGACTTATTCTTATTTACATTTAATCAAAATTATTTAATTAAATTCTTTTATTCAACTCATTTTTTTCATAATCTTTTACATCATCAAGCCATTTTTCTGCCACTGGAACATTGTTCTTTTCACAATAATAATTCCAAATGTCGCCCATTGGATAAGTCTTAAACTCTTCCATTAGTGCCAATCTTTCTGTAAAGTTTCCATCTTCTTGTAATTCTTTTAATTTCTCATTAGGTGTGAGCATTGCACTAAGTAACGCCTTTATCATATTTCTTGTTCCTATTGTCCATGCTGCTATTCTATTTATGCTTGCATCAAAGAAATCAAGTCCAATAATAACTCTACCTAATGCATCATTTCTTACGATTTCTTTAGCAAGTTCTTTAATTTCATCGTCTAAAAGTATTACGTGATCTGAATCCCATCTTACTGGTCTACTTACATGAAGCGCTACTTTATCATTGAATAATAACATTGCTGAAATCTTATCTGAAACAACCTCTGTTGGATGATAATGTCCTGTATCCATTAATGACATTATGTCATTTCTTGCTGCATAACTTATATAAAATTCACTTGAACCTACTGTATAAGCTTCTGCTCCTAGGCCAAACACCTTTGATTCAACACAATCAAGGTTATATTTTTTATCTATTTTTTGCGTAAGTATTTCATCTAATGATTCTTTAAGTCTTCTTCTAGGTCCCATTCTATCACTTGGAACATCTTTGTATCCGTCTGGAATCCATATATTAGTTAAGCAAGTTTGTCCAAGTTCCTTACCAAAATATTCTCCGATTTTTCTAGACGCTTTGCAATGTCTTATCCAGAAGTCTCTTATTTCTTTATCAGGATTTGATAACGTTAATCCATCCGCAGCTTTAGGATGTGAAAAGATTGTTGGATTAAAATCAAGACCTAATCCATTTTTCTTTGCCCAATCTACCCATTTTTTAAAATGTTCTGGTTTTATCTCATCTCTTTCAACTACTTCTCCATCAGTTTCAGCGTATATAGCATGAAGATTAATCTTATGTTTTCCTGGAATTAAAGTTAATGCCTTATCTAAATCTTTTCTTAATTCTTCTCCATTTCTAGCTTTTCCTGGGTAATTACCAGTTGCAGCAATGCCGCCTGACAATGCACTCTTGCTAGTTTCAAACCCAGTTACATCATCCCCTTGCCAGCAGTGAATTGATATTTTAACCTTATTCAGTTCTTCTAAAATCTTATCTACGTCTAATCCCCATTTCTCATATTCTTGTTTAGACATTTCATATTTTTCTTTAATATTCATTAATAATTGCCTCCCTTATAATTGGTATCCTTAATTATAGATGTTTAAACCTCGCCCGGTTTAAATGTAATAATATTGAATGATTCTTTAATAGCGCCCCTAGCTTCACCTAGGTCTTTATAAATATTATAGCTAAGAAGTTGTGCTACAATATTTCCTATTGCAGTTGCTTCAATTGGACCAGCTAATACTTCTTTGCCAGTAACTTTTGCTACTAATTCATTTAAGAAATTATTTTGGCATCCTCCACCAAAGATATTAATTCTCTCGAATTCTTTCTCAAATATTTCTTCTATGTTTAGGACAGCTTTTTGGTAACAATGAGCTAAACTATTATATACGCACATCGCTATTTCCCCCACTTCCTCAGGGACCTTTTGATTAGTTTCAATGCAATAATTTTTTATTTCCATTATCATGTTTTCTGGTTTTAAAAATCTATCATCATTAACATCTACTACTGAAGTAAAACTTTCTTTTTCTCTTGCTAGTTCTACAAGCTCTGCAAAAGAGTATTTATTATCAAGATTTCTTGAAACCTCCTGTATTACCCAAAGTCCCATAATATTTTTAAGGAATCTATATCTGTAATCTATGCCACCTTCATTTGTAAAATTGTATTCCATAGTTTGCGGTACGCATAGTGGAAATCTGTTTTCAAGTCCAATTAATGACCATGTTCCTGAGCTTAAATAAAGGCTATCACTATCATTACACACTGAGGATATAAACGCTGAACCTGTATCATGAGTTGCAGGAAGTATGACCTCCATATCAAATCCAAATTCGCTTGCAAGTTCTGCCCTCAATGTTCCAAGTCTAGTTTTAGGTAATTTTATTTCCTGGAATATGTCTTTTTTAATACCTAAATCATCTAAAATCTTTGGGTCCCATGTTCTATCAAAGGAATTTACGAGTTGCGTTGTTGATGCATTAGTATACTCATTAACTTTTTTTCCTGTAAGAAGAAAATTAAGATAATCAGGAATCATTAGGAAAGTCTTCGCTTTTTCTAAAATTTCAGGTTTATTCTTCTTTATTGACAATAATTGATATATTGTATTAAATCTTTGAAACTGAATACCTGTATATAAATACATCATATCTTTAGGAATAATTTCAAAAACTTCTTCCATCATTCCTTCAGTTCTATCATCCCTATAAGAAACAGCATTACCGAGCATATCATCATTTTCATCTAGTAATACAAAATCCACTGCCCAAGTATCTATTCCTACACTCCTAGGAATTTTCCCCAGTTCAACGCATTTTTTAATTCCTATCTTTACGCTCTCAAATAATTTATCAATATCCCAACAAAATTCATCGTTAATTTTACTAATACCATTTTCGAACCTATAAATCTCTTCTAATTTTAATTTTCCATTTTCAACTGTTCCTAATATATGTCTTCCACTAGAAGCCCCTATATCAATGGCTAGATAGTATTCCATAACTTGCCTCCTATCTTTTGCAAATATATTTTTTGTTTTATTACTCACTTACTTTTATACCTTTTTAATCTAAATGGAATAACTCTCTTAACTCAACTGCAATAGGACTATTATCTTCATTTGTTTCCATAACATCCTTCATATACTTCCACCATTTTTGGCATATCTGTGTTTCACTACTTTTACTCCAAAGTTCCTCATCTTCAATTTCTAAATAAGCAATTAGACTATTAGTCTCTGCGTCCAAAAATATAGAATAGTTTTTTGCACCATATTCATGTAACATCTCCACCATTTCAGGCCAAATTTCATCATGACGTTTTTTATATTCGACGTGAAATCCACTAAATACTTTCATTATAATACATTTACGAATCATCTAAAATCCCTCCATTTTGCATAGTTAAGTTAATAGACTATACTTTATATGTAATTTTATTATACGTTTACAAGGGTAAAACAACAAATTATAATTTAGTTCAATTTCAAACCTAAAATTATTTTTACATTATTACTGTATTCATTTACATCTATTTATAGTATAGCCACTAAAGGTGAACTATTCATTGACCTTAAAAGTGTTGTTAACTGTCAAAATCAGTACTATTATATAGCACTGATTTTTTCAATAAATTTATTTAGCAACGTTATGTTCTTGCATTTTATCTTCAAAATCTTCAATTTTCCATTCATCACGCCATTCAATGTGAGGTGTATCGCCACTAAATAATATGGGCAACCACACATATGTAGCAACTGCAGTATTTGTTTTTCTTGCATCTGATTCAAACTTATCTCCCGCCATCCACCTATCACCAATAGCAATATATAAACCTTTTTTAAACGGATGTCTAAACACTGAACTGAATTGACAATCAAAGCTATTCTTATTTACATCATTTAAACATGGTTCTCCCAAGGATTTCCATGGACCATGCATTAATTCTGCTACTCCCACTTCTGTTGGATTTGGAATATAGCCAGTTGTTCCTGATGTAAGCATATAATAATTACTATCTTTTTTAAAAAATGCCGGCGCTTCTCTTGCAGTAGGTGGTCCTGCTTGTGCAAAATGAGAGGAATAATTACTAGTTACATCCATATAATCATCAGTCAAATCCGCAATAACAATTTCAGTATGTACTCTTCCAAAAATAAAATATGCTTTCCCATCCCTTGGGTCTGCATATAAATCAAAGTCACCTACCTCCATACCCAGTGGTCTGGTTGTCTTTACCAGTTTAAATGGTCCTTTTATAGAATCTGAAACCGCTATCCCCATAAATTGTATCGACCAATCATCTATATTTTTTTCAGAACCTACAAGTTTTACCCACATAACAAATTTTTCTGTGAATTTATTGTATAAAATGTGAGGACGATCTATAATTCTTTTCGGATGTAATGGACTCATAATATCATCCTCTACCGGTCTTAATATAATGCCTTCATCCTTCCAATTATACAAATCTTTTGATGAATAACAACGTACCCCGAAATGCCATATACCAGAACCTGCATATGTTTTTTCTTTGTTTTCACCATATAAATAATATGTATCTTCATGATATAATATAGAACCTCCATGTGCTTGAATAGGTTTTCCATCAGTATCGTTCCAAACTTTTCCTGGAGTAATTAATTGTTTCATTTTATAACCATTCCTTTCGATACACTCAAGGAACAAAACGGTATGAAACCGTTAAGTTTGAGTTTAATTTATATTATAGTGTATTAAATTTATAGACTTTAAATTAATTATCCGCTCATATTTCCCATTGCTTCAAGATATAAATTCATAACTTCCTGATTTCAGCTCATATATGGCTTTCCCACCATTGTATTCAACAAAGGTTACCCCTTCAACTTGTGAAGCATATTTCCCGTTTTCCGTAACACTAGTTTCAGAATCAGCTTTAATATAAATCTTGGCGGTTGTATTTGCTGGTACAGTAACTTTGTAAATAACCTTGTTGTCAATACACCTCCATTCACTGAAAATTTTCCCATAAGTAGACTCATAATACCCCTTAGCCCAAGTCATTACTCCATCTGGATCAGGAGTAGGTTGTAGTGTAAATTTCTTAAAGCCTGGATTTTCTTCATCACGTTGCACTCCTAGTGAATAATTATACATCCATGCACCAACCGCACCAAATGAATAATGATTAAAGGAATTCATACTATTGTTACCGCCAAAACCATTATCCAAAGTGTAGGAGTTTAACCTCTCCCAAATAGTGGTTGCTCCTTGATCTATAGAATACAACCATGATGGATAAGAGGTCTGTTGAATCAACCTATATGCTATATCACTGTAGCCATAATCAGAAAGTGCCTTACTAAGCCAAGCTGTCCCAATAAATCCTGTCATCAGTGAATATGCAGGGCGTGTAACGTTATCGTCATCCTTATTTATGCGCTTGCAGGCAGTCGCCAAGTATTTCGCTGCGTAAACAATGTTCTCATCACTAAAAACACCAAGAGCTAATGGCACTGCATATGATGTTTGAGTGTCCATAATTGTTTTACCATCAGCGCAAATAGTTTTATGTGTTGTGGGATCAACAAATTTATTATTGAAAAATACCTTACGCTCATTGTATTTACTCCAATATGTTTTCGCATCTTCAGTTTTCCCTAAAATTTCTCCAGTTTTAGCCATTATCCACAGGTCATAAACATGATATGCTGACCAAAGGAGTACAGGCTCATTTTTGATGTTTTCTGGTCCTAACCAGTCACCCAAAGGTCCCTCATTAATCAAACCAGTATTAGTCTCAATCTTGGTTTCTAAGAAGGAAATATATCTTTTCATGGAGTCGTAATGCTCCTCTAGCACTAAAACATCACCATACTGTTGAAATATTTCCCAGGGAACTGTTATACCAGCACTTCCCCAAAGAATTCCGCCAAAACCGCCACCAATAGGTGCAACATCGGTGAATTTACCATTATCTTGTTGAACATCACGCATAGCGTACATATGCCGAGCTAAGAATAAATCCGCATCACCTATATAAGTAGACGTTCGTGAATATACAGAAATATCTCCCGACCACCCTAAACGTTCATTACGCTGAGGGCAATCAGTAGGTATCGACAGAAAATTATCTCTCTGTGACCACACAATATTCTTCCATAACTTATTTACTTTATTATTTGAAGTTTCATAGCTAGATGCTAACTCCTTCATAGAACTGAGAGCCAAACTCTGTACTGCATTCAAGTCCAGTTTTTTGACAAGGCCTGTAATTTCAATATACCTATATCCATGATAGGTAAATCGTGGTTGTATAATTTCATCCCCACCTTTAAGAATGTAAATATCCTGTGCTAATGCAGCTCTTATGTTTTCTAGCATAATCATACCAATATTATCACCGTATTCCTCCATGTCAGGATACTTTACCTCTGCAAATCTTAGCGTAATTTTATCACCAGCATTACCATCTTTTATAGTTATTTTAGGAATACCTGCTATATTCTGACCCATGTCATAAATATATACACCCATGCGAACTTCTTCTACGTTTTGTGCTGTTAGCGTAGTAACTACACCTACATTTTCACCTATTTGTCCAATTAGAGACATATTGTCATAATTATGATCAAGAGTAATACCTAAAGCATCTGTGAAACTTCCTAAATATGCAGTAGTTTCATCCAGAGGTACTTTAACTGCATTCTTCCAACTACTATCATCATATCCTACCTCATTCCATCCATTGATGGCAGTCTCTTTAGTTGCATCATAAACCTCACCCTGAAAAAAACTTCCATATAATAAAGGACCATCATTATAGTACTTCCAGTTATCAGATTTTGTAGTTACCAAATTTGTGCTTCCATCATCATAAGTAATTACAAGCTTAGCTAAAATAGACTGCCTATCCCCAAAATAGTTCCAATTTTCTCCACTATAAGTGATAGCACCACTCCACCAGCCTTCACCTAGCCATGCTCCAATGGCATTATTACCTCCAATGATTAGCATGTCCGTAATATCATAAGTCTGATACATATGAGTTTTATTATATTGCGTAGATCCAGGATTGAAATAATCCTCTCCTACTCGCATGCCGTTGATATACATTTCATAAATCCCTCTGGCTGTTACATATAATCTAGCACTCTGAATATGTTTTTTCTGTGTAATAAATTCACGGCGCATCATTGGCATTGAATTGTGGCTTGGATCTGCCACTATAAATGTGCCTAAAGTTCCACCAGTGATCACATAAGCTCCACTTGTCACGGTAAATCCAGAACTTGCGTCCTTTGCAAAGGCTGAATAAATTCCTGAGTAAGGTTCACTCAATTCCTCTTTAAAAAGAGTGCTGGATGGCGACCTGTAATTAGATAATGTAAGGTTTGTGAAATATGCCTTTTCACCAGCATCCACGCAAAATCCTATATCCGCCACCATTGGAAAACTAATATAGTTATTACCTTCACCAACTGGATTGACGTTTATACCGCCATCTTCCCCTGGCATTGAGTTTGGTTTTTTACGTATTGTAATTTTATTTTTGTCATTTGTTCCATCTATGTACATGTCAAATATTCCAAAGTTGCACCATAGATAAATATCATGTTGTTTATTCTTATTATTGACATTAATTAATTCAAATGGAATTTCAACGCTAGAGATTGGAGTATCTGTCGTGTCAAAAGTCATATATCCCACTCTATATATGTTTAATTTAGCAAGTCCTGTTTCAGATCCATCTACAGCCGAAATATCCAATTCAAACTTAACATAACTATTGTTTTTAGAGCTTTCAACGTTATAAATGTTTTTATTTCTATCCATTAATCGGCTGTCATTTGCCCCTAATACAAATCCTGCTCTAGTTGATTTTGTTTCAAGTTCTAATGTATACTTCACTTTAAATACTGATAGATAATGAGAATATAATACTAAATCCTGATCACTACCACCAATCCAGGTCGCACCGCCCCATGCAGCCAAATTGGGATTAGCGTTCATCAGTCCTGTTTCAAACCAAGATGACTCTGAATTAGTAATTTCATCTTGATCCCAAACAATTACAGTCCATGTGTATCTTGTGGTCGCTTGTAATATACTTCCTGCGTATAAAATATTCAATGAATTATCACTTTCAATTCTTAATGTGTCCCACACTACAAATCCCTTTGGATCCGTTACAACAATTTGGTATGCAGTTTGCTTATAACCCCTTACTCTAGGTGGCGCACTCATTTGCCACGCAAATCGTGGAATTTTGACATCTATTCCTAGTGGTGTTTTAGAGTACTCTACTTTAAGGTTTATAACAGCGAATTTCTCTTTATAAATACCTTCACCTTTATTTTTCATATTAACTTCCCCCCATGTCCATTATTACTAAGAAGCAATCTAATTTGTTATCAACGAATTTATTCTTTTGCATATCTATTTTTATCTTATTTATTTGATGTATATTAGTATTATACAATAAACCGACTACACTTTTTTTAGAGATTAGGGTATACTATTTTTAGTTGTTTTATCAATATACTAACAGCACTTTTATTGCATCCTGCACAACCGGTTCAGGAATACATTACTGCTCAAAAATAATAAGAAAATTACTTTTCCTTTCTTATCTGTTTAACTATTAAGCTAACATATTTCCTTTAAATTTCCTTTTGCATGAGTTCACTAATGCATTCTGATAAGTTAGTATATTGTTATAATAATTAGTTAAACAATTTTCTCTCCATTACTTTCAATAACACTCTTATACCAGTAACCTGAATCTTTAATTATTCTTTTTTGAGAATTAAAGTCTACATGAACAAGTCCAAATCGTTCATTATACCCCCCGGCCCATTCAAAATTATCCATTAACGACCAGTAGAAATATCCTTTTACGTCTACCCCGTCTTTTGCAGCCCTTTTAAATTCTCTTATATATCTATACAAAAAGTCTATTTTTTGTGGATCATGAACTATCCCATCCACAGAAACCCAATCAACATTAGATAACCCATTTTTTGTAATTAATATAGGCTTTTTATATCTCTCATAAAAGAATTTCGACCCCCAATAAAGAGCCTTTGTGGTTATTGGCCATTTTATAGCACTCTGATCGTATCCAACGGGTTTCTTGACTATATCCGGTTTACCCATCGTTGCCAGCACGAACGCTGATTCCTTGATAGATATTAACACCCAAAAAGTCTGTTGGCTTAGATATTATTTTCATATCTTCTTGTTTAATCTTAGGCAGCCATTGTTCGAAGATCTTTAGTCCTTCCTCAGGATATTTACCTAGACAAACTGGGTCCATCCACCATGAGCTAAAAGAGAATTATGTCCTGCCAATAAAACGTCTCTATTATCAAGTCTTAATCCAGGTGCGTGAATACCAGCGCCATGACCAAGCCCAATAAAACATTGTGGTTCATTTTGAGTTATTCAATTGCTAACTCTGTCCGATAATCTCTCTACTACAATCTTTGTATATTCTGCAAACCAGTTTGAACTATCATCATTTAGCCACCCACCTTTTTTATACAGTTCATAAGGAACAATTCCATTATTCAGAAGCTCATCTACAAGATTATCATAGAACTCAAGTCCTTTTTCATTGATCTTCCCTATTCCATTTGGCAGTATTCTCGTCCAAGAAATAGACATTCTGTATGCCTTTAACCCCATTTTCTTCATTAACTGAACATCTTCCTTATATCTATGATAGTGATCGCATGCAATATTTCCATTGTCTCCATCTTTAACAAAACCATCTCTCATACAACCATTATCCCAAACAGACAAACCCTTACCATCCTCAAATGCTGCACCTTCAATCTGGTAAGCTGCCGTTGCGGCCCCCACACACAAAATCTTTTGAAAAACTCATTTTAACATCCCCCATTTATCTATTTTTTTATATACTTATCCTTATATTCTTTAGGTGTTATCCCTGTGATTTTTCTAAAGACTTTAGCAAACTGCTTTGAATCTTCATATCCTACCTTGTCAGCTATTTCATAAACCTTATAGTCATAACTCTCAAATAATTTTTTCGCTTTATCAATTCTCAATCTTTGAATATAATTTACAAAATTTTCACCTACATACTCTTTGAACACCTGACTGAAATATGAATAGTTCATGGAAACTTCATTTGAAACCATCGACAGGTTTATTTCTCTATTAGTATAATTCTTATTAATATATTCAACTGCTCTATCCAATTGTTTCTTTTCACCGTAAACATCTTTAATACTATTTAAGTATTCATTTACATTGAATAAATAGATTTTTAGGTCATGGTAATATTCTGAAAAACTATCATAGTTATTTAGAGAAGTTAACTTATCGGCATTAGCAAAAGGTATATCTCGCTCATTAAAATATCTTGTTTTTATATTATTTAAAATTGTAGACTTTATTTCTTTAAAAATCCCTTCAAAATATGAAATATCATATGCTTTTATAGTATTAATATTCATGATTTCAATTATAATACCCTCGATATTTTTTTCTCTGTTAGAACAAATCATATTATAGAGTTTCACAATACTTTCACTTGGAATACTATAATTCATATTTAAGGCTTCTATCTCAGAGAAAATAAAGAAATATTTACTACTATATAAAAATCTGTAATTCAATGCTCTTTTAGCTTCATTATAAGCACTTTTTATCTCCTCAGCCCTTACTGTCCCCTCCTTAATCCCAACATAAAATTTCAATGAATTATTTGTTTCAATATATTGTTCTAAAAATTTGAAGAGTTCCTTGTCTTTTGATATGATAATAACATTTTCACCTATACCAGGATAAATTAAAAATTCTGATTTTATATTTCTATAAGAATTAAGGATATTATTGATTTCTTTTATAAAACCCTTTAAATTTAATTCAACATTCATTCCTTTCCTTTTAATTAATCCAAAATAAAAATAACCTTTTAGTATATCTATATCCATTCTGTTGATTACATCTATAATTTCTTCTTTTCTTATATTATCTTTTAAAAAAATGTAAGAAAACTCTGACATTTTATACTGTTCTACATATCTAGTTGCAATTTCAATCTTATTATTATTTTCCTCATTCAATTCAATATCGGCCTCTAGTCTAGCAAGACATTCAAAAATATCATCTCTTTTTACTGGTTTCAATAAATATTCTTTTACTCCATACTTTATAGCTTCTGAGGCATAAGTAAAATCATCAAACCCACTAAGTATAACTGCTTGTGTGTTATTCTTTTTACACTTTAAAGTATGTATAAGAGTAAGTCCATCCATTTTAGGCATTCTTATATCCGTTATTAAAATATCTATATGTTTATTCTCTATAATACTTAGGGCTTCAATACCGTTTGAGGCTAAAATTATTTCATAGTTACTGCTCGGATGTCTTTCTATTATCGATTTTATTCCAAGTCTTATAAAGCTTTCATCGTCAACTATCATAATTGTGCGCATCATTAATTTCTCCTTTACTTATTCTCATTAACGGCAACCTTATTATTACTTTTGTATAGTTATCCTTTATACTATATATTTTAACACCGCATTGAAAACCATAGAATAACCTAATTCTTTCATTAACATTTCTTAATCCGATACCATTACTTCTTTCTTTAATTTTTTCTTCAATTATGCTCTTATCATAATTAGATTGTATTTTATTATTGAGTTCTAGCAATTCATTTTCTTTTATTCCAGTTCCATTATCTTTTATTTCAATTATGAGACTACTATTACCTTCATATGCCTTTATGATGACTTGTTTTATATCACTATCACAAAATTCAGCAAATCCATGTTTTATAGAGTTTTCTACGATTGGCTGAAGTGACATTTTTAAAACTTCTTGCTCCATAAATCTATCGTCCATCTCAATAATTAATGTTATTGATTGGTTCCATCTTAGATTCATCAAAGCTATATAATTTTTAATATGTGTTATTTCTTCATTAAGGGTTACATATTCTGTTTTCCACTTCATATTATATCTCATCATTTCTCCTAAAGAGGTTATAGATTCAGATACATAATATTGCTCATCTATTTCAGCTACCATCTTAATATTTTCTAACACATTATATAGAAAATGGGAATCAATTTGAGTCTGAAGTGCCCTAAGTTCTACTTCCTTAGTTGATGCTCTTTTTATAACAGCCTCCGAAATAAGATCATTAATCTTCCTAATCATTTTTCTAAAATGATGAGCTAGTTGTCCAACTTCATCCTTACTCCTTACCTCCATTACAATATTAAAATCACCTTGCTCAATTTTTTTCATGGATTGTATTATGATATGTAGTTTTTTTAAAATTAAAGAATTAATTAAATAAGTTACAATTGACAAAATCACAAGTAAAATTATGGTGACAATAATTATTGAATTTCTAGTCCTAACAATATTCAAAGTTGTACTTTCTAAAGAAACTACATTTACAATATAACAATTTATAGTATCAATATAATTAAAAATTACTACCATAGGTTTATTATCTATTTTAACGGTAAAGCTAGTAGATTTTTGTTTTTTATGCTTTAAGAATTCTAATTTTATAATATCTACATTTTCACTTTGATTTGTTAGAAAGTTATTATTAGAATTTATAAAAACCTTATTTGTGTTATCTATCATCAATGTTTGCGTCTCCAAGTCTTGTGGCCCATAAACTTTAGCAAAGAAATCTTTTAAATTCATATTAATTGCAATAGTTCCCAAATGAATTTTAGAAGGATAATTAAATGATAAATATAGTGCAACTTTATCATCACCTTGATTGTTACTTACCTGATTCTCAACATTTTGATCATTGTTGCTTAGTATCCAATTATTTCTTCCAGTAGTCTCAATAACTTTTTTAAACCAAGGTTTATCTTGTATTCTTTTTTCATTATAAATCAATGGCCATATTTCTTTTACATAGGGATTATTAGTATAAACACATACATTACTCAATTTAGGATTGTAATATTGAAGTCTTAACATACTTGTAATGGTCTCGGCATTAAAATTTACTAATTCCTCAGTTGTAGACTCATTTTTATCTCTGATATAATTCATAAATTCTTTATCTCCAAGAACTCTTTGAACCATTGATTCTAATAATGAAATATTGGCCTTTATATTTAATTTCTCAATTTCTAAAAGATAATTATTTTTCTTAATAATATCTGTAATCGCAGTATTCTCAAATTGTTTATAAGTCCAAAAAGAAAATATACAAATTGGAATAAATATTATTAATATATATGATAAAACAAGTTTCTTGCCTAATGAAACATCATTAATACTATTAATGAAAGCTTTGACTTTATTCATTTTTTTCTTCACTTCCAATTACTAATTTTTAATAATTATATCATTAAACTAACTATTTTTAAAAAATAACCTAATCAAGAACTCGATTTTTATCGAGTTCTTGATGTTGATTTTATTTACTTGATGCTATTTACTTAATTTTTTTGCATTAGCTTCTAATACTGTTTGACCATATTCAATTACCTTATCAAAACCTAATGATTCTCTTTTTGATTTATATTCGCTAAGTGTTTTATCAAAATCGGCATCGGTTTTATTCATTAATAACTTAGGAAGTGTTTTTCCCCATAATTCATTAATCTTAACTGCAGCTATTGCCTCTTCTGAATCACCTGTTGGAGTTGTTCCATCATATTTAGAATATGATACAACTTTCCCCTTAGTCCAATCTTCCATTTGTTTAAATGGTTCTTTAGTTGGAACTGCCCATTTTGTTTGCATATTATTATCTGCAAGCATCCAAAATGTATTATTTGCACCGTATTTTTTGCCGAAATCTGAGTCAGGTTTTGTCATATATTCAACAATATCTGGTTTAAACTGATCTTTATCATTTACTGTTTCATAGGTAACACCTTTCTCTCCGAGGAATATATCCTTTTGACCTTCTTCACTTATTAAGTACGATAAAAACTTTATTGCTCTTTCAGGATCCTTAGATTTTGATGAGATTAAGCTAAGTGTCCATCCACCAATTCCAGGTCCTGAAAGTTTAGGAGCATCTTTTGAAGAGTTTTTAGGTCCATCAATTGCTATATAAATAGAATCTTTATCGTTTGCATACAAAGAGCTTTGTGATGCAGCCAAATCTGATCTTTGATACAACATAGAAAAATATCTACCTTTTGCAATTTTCTCTTCCATTTGTGTTCTCTTATCAATAAATATATCTTGTGCTAGAAGTCCACCCTCATTTGCTTTTCTAATTGTCTTTAACCAAGTTATATAATTAGGATCATCTAGTTTATCAAAAAGCTTATCTTCCTTTTCCCGTGGAGTAGCAAGGAAATCAGGGAGCATAGTATCAAAAGAACTATTCCCTGTAGATGTAAATTCATGAGCTCCAAATGGAATGAGGGCTTCTCCATTAACCATCGGAAACATCTCTTTTGCTTTTTTAAGTGCAGCTAGAAAGCCATCTGTTGTCGTCATATCTGGGCTACCTATAGCTTCATACATATCTTTTCTCACTAAAAAAGTCTCATTAGACGTCATATTATCCTTATATTTTATAAGATCTTTGCTTGATGAAGAAGTATTTGGAAATCCATAAACGTTTCCATCTTCTTGCGTGTACCAATCCAATTTTTCTTTATCCGCAACATTATTGAAATAAGGATCATACTTATCAGCTAGTTCATTTAGAGCTGATATTTGACCACCCTCGCTCATAGTTTTAATAGAAGGCTCACCAGTTCCAAGAGTAATAAAATCTGGTAGCGAATCTGATGCTATTAAAGTGTTTAACTTTTCATTTTCATTCCCCGCAGGTACTATGAAATTTATACTAACTCCAGTCTTTTTAGTTATATATTTAGATGTAAGATCTTCACCCCATTTGCTTGAAAACCATGCAAAATTTACATACCAATCAAATGTAATTGGTTTTGATGCATCAGCCTTCCAACCTGGTGTACTTGCGTCAAGCTTTGTAGTATTTGAACTAGTCTGCTCTACAACCTCCTTTTTACAACCAACTAATAAAGTGGTACTGATAGTGGCAACTATCATTAATGTAAGTGCTTTAAAATAAAATTTACTTTTCATTTTTTTCCCCCTCTGAATTAACTTTATATGAAATCATACATTATGTGTATAATTTTATATCTCATCATGCCTTAACCTTTTACAGCTCCTATAAGCATACCTTTAACAAAATACTTTTGTAAAAATGGATACACACAAACTATCGGAAATGTTGTTACTACCATTGTTGCAAGCTTTATAGATTGAGAACTCACTTTATTTTTTGCTATGTTATCTGGCATATTTGCCATCATCGAATTTGCTCCTGTTTGTGTAATTATCTTGTATAAATATGTTTGAATTGGTACAAGCTCTGTTTTTCTAGTTATATACATAACCCCTGAAAAATAATCATTCCATTGGAATACTCCTTGAAATAATGCTATTGTAGCCAAAACTGGCAATGATACCGGTAATATTATCTTAATAAATATCATAAAATCATACGCTCCATCAATCCTTGCTGATTCTTCAAGACTATTAGGAATTCCTCTAAAAAAAGACATAAATATTACTAAATTAAAGAAACTAAACATTGTTGGGATTATATAAACAAAGAAATTATCTAACAAATGTAGTTCTCTTAGTAATAAATAGCTAGGGATCAACCCACCACTAAAGAACATAGTTACAATACCCATTCCAATATATATTTTTCTACCTATCAATTCCTTTTTAGAAAATGCATATGCAACCATAGCCGTAAAAAAGACATGAGTCACTGTTCCTAAGATGGTTTTTGCAACAGTTACAATCATAGCAGTTGTTATCCCAGGACTTCTAAACACAGTTTTGTAATTCTCTACACTAATTATTCTTGGCCACCAATATATCCCCCCTTTTACAGCATCCGCAGCATCATTCAAAGAATTGACTAGCGTATACCATATAGGATAAACTGTAACAAAACATATTATACACATTACTATCACATTAAGAAGATCAAAAATAGTTTCACCTTTTGTTTTTCTATTGAATTTAATTCTCATAGTGTTCACCTCCTAGAATATTGAAGAATCTGAATCGCTTAATTTTTTTGTTACAAAATTAGCTGTTAAAAGTAATGCCAAAGCAACTACTGATTTTAATA
>Ga0209123_1002036_pt1 | contig 18118 bp, 6 predicted proteins | sample BarGraIncu00431A_FD_184500 | JGI IMG/M metagenome (GOLD analysis project Ga0209123, IMG submission 184500) | Arctic peat soil microbial communities from Barrow, Alaska, USA - Barrow Graham LP Incubations 004-31A (SPAdes) (version 2) | ecosystem: Environmental > Terrestrial > Soil > Wetlands >... | reverse complement strand
CAGCCGTCGGGCGGCCCTACCGAATCAATCGTTACAGATCAACAAACGGGCGGAAGCCCCATTGGAAGTCACAGCGACAGATTATGCTAATGGGTTTTGTACATATTTGGTTATGCGAAAACGTCTGATTTTTGCACCCTCCCCCGAGGTAAGGGGGAGGGGCATTTGTGCCGGAGCACAATTGGGTATGCAGTGCCGCTCCTATCTGCTCAGCGTTGTTCGCGGTGCAGGGTGCCGTCACTACCGTTCACCTCGGCGGGGTTAGGGAAGGACGGGTTGAGGCTTGGGTTGCCCGGACCGCCGGAAACTGAGATGTTCAGCCCCATTGTCCCGCCGTACCGGATTGCGATGCGTCCACCGCCGCCACCGATGCCATCGTTTGTTGTTGTCCCAATTGTTGTCCCCCCTTTGGCCGTGACAGTTCCCACTCCGGTGAGGGTTGTGGCCGTTATGTTCACGCTGCCGCCGGCGCCGTTGCCGGTTGCCGATGCGGCGCCTCCCGCGCCGTCCGCGATGATGCTGCCATCCAGGGCAAGGAGTCCGGCATTGATCAGCACCCGTCCGCCACCGGCTCCAGGAGTACTGCTCCAGGTTCCGCCGCCGCTACCCAGGTCGGTCGGGTTGGTAAGACTGTCATAGACCGGGGTGGGGTCATGGCCGCCATTGCCGAAATATTTTCCGCCCAGGCCGCCATGGCTGCCTCCGGTGCCGGGAAGAGTGAATGTGGCATTCCCGGCCGTATGGCCTGGCTGGTAGCCGCGACCGGTCACGTTGATCCCGCTGGTGCCGTCGATGAGGAAGCTGCCAGCCATGATGGTGAGTCCCGAGGTGAAGCTGCTGGTCGAGCCGAAATGGGTCATGAGTCCATTCTCGGCAAGCCTCAGGGTACCGGTAACCACCAGCGGATCATCCAGCAGCAGATATCCCCCGCGCCGGAAGGTGACGTTTTGGTAGCTGGAGACCCCGCCGTAGCGGTAGCCTGGAGATGCCAGAGGTAGGAAGCTGATGCCGTTCTCGTTAGGGGTGATCACCGATATGGTGTTGCCGGAATTCCCCTTGATAACGAAGGTCTCCAGTTGGGTCGTGTTAGGATTGAGTCGCACGCCGGCAAGACCGCCGGGCAAGAGCGGGACGTTTCCGTCCAGGGTCAGGGTGTCGCTGGTAGCCGCGACCGTCAAGCCCGAGCCGATATGCGGCAAGGGAGTCGCTCCGAGGGCGGTGCTGCCGGTCAGGTTGGCGTCGATGTAGAGTTGCTCAGCCCCCTCGTTGTATTTGAAATAGACCGTTCCTCCACTGGGAGGGACATCGTCATAGGTATTGATGCCGGCAAACGCCGTGACGCCTCGCAGGCCATTGAAGTTGTCCGTCGGGTCCAGGGTGTCGCAGTAGATGGCGATCCGGCCTCCGCCGCCGGATGAGCCGTTGCCCTTTGCCCAACTGCTTGCGTGGGCGCCGCTGGCGCTGACGGTCCCGGTCCCGGCCAGGCTGGAGGAGGTGATGAGGACCGACCCTCCCGAGCCGTCTCCGGTGGCGCCGCCGGCACCAAGGCCGCCGTCCGCGACGATCGAGCCGCCAACCACCAGTGAATTGGAGGCATGGATGGTGACCCTGCCACCACCGTAGCCGCCGATGCCGCCCCAATAACCACCGCCGCTACCGAGGTATACCGGGTTGCGCGGGTCGCCATAGATCAGGCCGCTGTCACGGGTTAGGGTGTAGGCTCCCCCCTTGCCGCCGTAACTGCCACCGGTCGCCCTCTGAGAACCGACGATCCCGCCCAGCGTCATACTTTCCAGCGTTGCGGTGCCGCCGTGATAACCGCGGCCGGTTGCGTCGAGGGAACTTCCGGCATCGATCCTGACATCCTTGGCGTTGATGGTCAGCCCCGCCTCGTTGCCGGCGCTGTGGGTCAGGACTGAGTTGCCGGTCACAAGCAGCTGCCCGGTCACGGTCAGGCCGCTGTCGACCGTGACCCGGGCGTTGTTGCGCAGCACGATGCTGTCGAAGGTGAGGGCGCCGGGGATGCTGGTGGTGTCGTCGACGATGGCGTTGAGATTCCCCCCGTCGATGACCAGCGCGCCGTTACTCTGTGTGACGTCCCGGATGAAGACCGTGCCGGTGCCGCCGCGCCGGCCGTTCGGGTCCTGGGGATACTGGCCCTTGCCGCCGAAGGCGGTGATCCCCGCCGGAGCGAGGGTGAAGGCGCCGCTGGTCAGGATGGCGATCCGCCCGCCGCCGCCGCCGGTACCGAAGCCGCCTCCATTGGCCTGGAGGATGCCGGCGCCGGTGAGGCTGCCGGCGGTTATGTTGATGGTCCCGCCTGCCCCGTCTCCCGCCGCGGAGTTGGCGCACGCAGCACCGTTAGCTTTGATGGAACCGTCAAGCGCTATGCTGTTCGCCGTGATCAGGACCCGTCCGCCGCCGGCGCCGCCGGCGCTGGCGGACCAGCTCCCGCCGCCGCTTCCCAAGTCCGTCGGGTTGGTGAGACTATCGTAGCTGGGGGTAATCACGCCGGTGCTGTCATAGACGCTCCCCAGTCCCCCGTGGCTCCCTCCGGCGCCGTCACGCGACCCGGCGGCGTTGCCGGCCGTTCTGCCCGGGTCCGTACTGCTGGTGCCGCCACGGTAGCCCCGGCCGGTAACGTCGATCCGGCTGGTGCTGTCGATGTCCAGTGCCCCGAGAGTGAGGAAAAGTCCCGAGGTGGAGTTGCTGGTGGCGGCGTAGTGACTCATGAGGCCATACTCGGCCAGGGTGAGGGTGCCGGGGACTTCCAACCGGTCCCCCAAAAGGAGGTTGCCGCCGCGACGGAAGGTGAGGTTGTCGTAACGGTAGTAGCCGCCGTACATCTTATTCGCCGCAGCCAGCGTGGCGAAGGCGACCCCGTGCTCGTTGGGAGTCACGACCGAGATGGTGTTGGCCGTGTTGCCGCCTATGGCGAAGCTCTCCTGCTGGCTTAGGTCCGGGTTGAGGCGAAGCCCGGTCAAACCGCCGGGCAGGATAGGCATCTGGCCGTCGGTGGTGAGTGTGTCGAGCGTTACCGCAGCGCTCTTGCCGCTGCCGATCGGGGTGAGCGGAGTGCTCATCGCCGCCGTGGCACCGGTGCTGTTGTCATCGATAAAGAGCTCCTCCTGCCCCTGGTTGAACTTGACATAGACCGTGCCGGCGCTGGCCTGACGATTGTCGTACCCCACATAGCCGTGCCCGGCGAAGGCGCTCAGTTTGCGCAGGTTGCCAAGTGGGGCCGTGTTGTCCAAGTAATCACAGTAGACCGCCACCCGGCCACCGCCGCCGCCGACCCCGGTGCCGGATCCGCCTCCGTTGGCGCTGATGCTGCCGTTGCCCGCCAGGTGCGAGGTTCGTATCAGTACCGACCCGCCGGAGCCGTCACCGCCGGCGGAGTTGGAAGTCAGGCCGCCGTCGGCGCGAATGGCGCCGTCGACTATCAGCGCATTGGAGGCACGAATGGTAACCAGGCCGCCGCCGGCGCCGCCGCTGCAATTACTGGCCCAGTTCCCGCCGCCGCTCCCGAGGGAGACCGGATTGCGCGGGTCGCCGTATGCAAGGCCGCTGTCGGAACTGGTGTAGTAGCCTCCCCCCTTGCCGCCGTAACTGCCGCCGGTTCCCGTCTGCGAACCGGGGAGGGAACCGAGCGTCAGGCCCGGATCGGAGGTGGCCACTGTCCCGCCGCGATAGCCGCGCCCGGTCGCGTCGATGGCGCTCCCCGCGTCGACCTGGACCACGGCGGCGTCGATGGCAAGCCCGGCCTCGTTCCCCTGCGAATGGGTGAGCAGGGAGTTGCCGGTCACCAGCAGCCGTCCTACCACCTTGATTGGCGAGTCGGTGACCACCTTGGCGCTGTTTCTCAGGGTCATGTTGTTAAAGGTGTAGCCGTCGGGAATAGTCAGCGTGGTATAGGCTGTGCCGCCGGCCTGGCCGTCCACCACCAGGTCACCACTACCCTGGCTTTGCTGTTTCAGGAAGATGGTGCCATTGGAGGCCCTGCTGGCGCCATACTGCCCCTGCGCGCCGTCCACGGTGATCCTGGTCTGATCCAAGGTGGTGAGGTCGAGGTAGTTGACGGCAATGCGGCCGCCGCCGCCGCCGGTGCCGACATTGGTGCCGATAGAGTTGATGCCGCCCCCCTTGGCCTCGAGGCTTCCGTAACCGGAGAGGGTGGCGCTGGTGATATTGAGCCCGCCGCCGCCGCCGTCGCCGGCAGCCGACCCGCTGCACAGGGCGCCGTTAGCCCTGATGGAGTTGTCGTTGGCGACGTTGATGGCGTTGAGCAGCAGCAACCCGCCGCCCGCGCCACCGCCGCCGAAGTTGTCCCAGTTACCGCCACCACTCCCAAGGTCCGTCGGGCTGAGGAAGCTGTCATACACCGGTGCCGGAGTGCCGCTGTTGTTGTAGACGCTCCCCAGGCCGCCGTGGCTGCCGCCGGTGCCGTGCTGCGAGCCGGGGAGGTTCCCCGCCGTGAGGCCCGGGTCAGCGCCCGCCTGCTGACGGCCGCCGCGGTAGCCGCGTCCGGTCAGGTCGATGCTGCTGAACAGATCGATGCTGAGGGACCAGAGGGTGAGGTTGAGGTTATGGGTGGTGCTGTCGGTAGCCGCGCTGTGGGTCAGTACCGCCCCGCCCAAAAGCTCCAGGTTCTTGAAGCTGTGGACGCCGTCGACGGTGAAGGTCGTCCCGACCACCCGGATATTCTGGTTGTCGTAGCTGGTGACCCCTTCGCCAGCGGATGCCGGTGAGGCGATGATGGTCCAGTTGGTCCCCGCGTTGAAGCTGGCGCTCTGGTCCGGCGTTACGATCGCGGCAAGCTGCCCGATCTCGGCCGCAGTTAGCGCCCGGTTGTACACCTGCGCCTCGTCGATGCTGCCGTTGAAATAGCGGTTGCTGTAGTCGGATTGACGGCCGATGTCGAACTCGGCGCCGGTGTAGCTGACGGAGCCGTCCCAGGTCAGGCTGGCGGAGGGTTGCAGGGCGCCGTTGTAATAGATCTTGGCGGCTTCGTTCGCCTTCCTGGTGGCAGCGACGTGGACCCACTGGTTCAACGGTATCTGGGCGTTGGTGTGGGTGGTGTGCCAGGCTCCGTTGCCGATCTGGAAGTGGAGGTGCCCCGCCGGGGCGGTCTGGGAGTCGGGATTGGTCCTGCCGTCCAGGTGGATGGCGTACCCGGTCTGACCCGGATCGTGCTGGCAACCGACGATGGTTCCCAGTGTGGATGTGCCGGGATAGGCGTTGACATAGATCCAGGCTGCCAGGGTCAGTTCGCCCTGGATCTGCAGGGGTGCCGGAACCGGCGTCCCTATCCCGATGTAGTTGCTGCTTCCGTTGAAGCTGAAGGCCTGGTTTGCCGCTCCGAAGCGGTCCGCGGCGAGCGTGGCGCCGTTCAGCGTCCCGTTGTTGCCGTTGCCGCTTTGATCCTGGGTGGTGCCGTTAAACGGGTAGTACCCGGCCAATCCGCTGTAAGCAGTGGGTGAATGCATGTTGAAAGGTGCAGCTTCCCGATTTCCCGCCTTGTCCACGCCGATCGAGTAGAACTCGTAACTCCCGTCGCCACCCATCTTGGTGGAGTCGAAGGTTATGGTGCCGGTGGCACCGGACTGGGGCAGGTACTTCCCTTCGCTCGGGTAGCCCGGATCGGGGTTGATGTAGCGGTTGTAGCTGCCGATACCGTTTCTGCGGAAGTAGAGCTCCACATGGTCGAGGTCGGCCAGGCCGTCGGTCACCTGGTAGGTCACCTGGGTGGAGGCGCTGTTCCCCGGGCTGGCCACGGCGGTCACCTGGGTGGCCGGCGGCACGCTGTCCGCGTTGGCGATGATGACGCTCAAGGAAGCCGTTTGCCTTTCATTATTCGAGGCGTCGCTGGCATAGGCGACGATCCCGAGGGCGGGGCTGGCGGCGGCGAACGGCACGTCGATGGAGAAGGTGAACTCGACCGCAGTGGGTGCCGCCGGGAAAACCTGCTCCCCGGAGAGCGCGAAGGCGCCGCTGGTCTGGTAGCGGATCCGGGTTACCCCGACCGCATCGCTGGCCTGGACCTTGAGTTTGATGCTGCCGCCGTAGTTGTAGGGGGTTTGGGGGGGCGGGTCGACGATGGCGACTGTCGGCGCGGTGATGTCCACAACGCTCTGGGCGATGGTTGCCGTCGGGGCCTGGTGGTGCCCGGAGTCCTGGGCGTCGGCGCTGATGCTGAAGCTGGACCCGATGCCAAGGGTTTCGGGAACCGTGACGTAGAAAATCGCGCTGGTATCGAGGGAGACCGGTGTGACCGGGCGTGTTTCACTGAAGAATGTCCCTGCCGTACCGGCGACGGTCAGGGTGATGCTGGAAACCCCACCCACCGCGTCGCTGGCCCGTACCGTAACCGGGACCAGGTCACCGCGCTGGTGGCCGGCACCTGCGGTCGGTGTGAGGATCTGCACCTGGGGCGGCGTGTCGAGAGCGGTGTTGACCGTAATCGTCACCGGGAACGGTTGCACACCCGGGTAGTAGGCGGTGATCTGGGTGGAGCCGTTGCCGGCGGCGGTGATCAGTCCGCCCGTCGTGACGCCGGCTACGGCGTTGCTACCCGAGCTGAAGGTGACGCCGGAGGAAAGCGGGGTCGTGGAACCGTCGCTGTAGTTCGCCGTCACGGCTAGCTGCCGGGTTTCCCCCAGGTAGCTGAAGGTCGTGGCGAGCGGAGCCGCCGAGATGGAGGTCAGGGTGACGATGCTGGCCGTCACGGTCACTTGGGCCTGCTGTCCGCCGCTGCTTACCGTGATGGTCACGGCGCCGCTTTTGAGGGCGGCAACCTGGCCGGAGGCGCTTACCGTTGCAACCGACGGATCGCTGGAGGAAAACGTGCTCTGCACGGTGAGATTGGCGTGGCTTCCGTCATCGTAGTTGCCGGTTACGGTGATGTTCTGCGAGGCGCTCGCCGAGGTAAAGTTAAGGGTGAGCGGCGCTGCACTGATGGAGGTCAGGTTTGGCGCCACCGGTACGCTGCGGGTCGCCGCGGCACTCGGAAGCTGGGAGGTGCTGTAGTCGTAGGCCAGGAAACTTAACATGTCGCCGCTGGACGCGGCGATACTGGCACTGAAGTTGCCGGAGCCGTTGGCATTCACGGTGATTCCGAACTTCTGGGTGCTGTTGGTGATATCGATCCTGGCGCCGGGGGCGGAACTGCCGGAGACACTTACCTGACCCGCGGCCGGAAGCGAGACCGTGGTGATGACGGGCGCCCCCGGAGCCGGCCCGTTGGGAAGCGCCACCACCGTGAAGCTCGAGGTCAAGGGGTCGCTCATTACGTCCAGCATGTTGACCGCCTGGGCGACGATAGTGTGGACGCCGGTAGACAGGCCCGCGGTGGCGATGGAGAACGGCTGGCTGCCGGTGGCGATGAGTGAGCCGTCCAGGAAGTAGGAGAGCGACTTGATTCCCAACGGGTCGCTGGCGTTACCGCTCAGGATGAAGGAGCTCCCGATGATGTAGGTCGCGCCGTTCACCGCGCCGGAGAGGCTTAGCTGCGGCTTGTTCGGGTTGGCTACGACGTTGAAGAGGTAGCTGGCCTCGCCGGTCTGTCCGAGGGCGTCGACGGCGACGGCGCGGATGGTGTGGGGCGCCAGAGAGAGCCCGAGCGTGCCGAGTCCAGCCTGGTAGGGCGGGAGATTGACCGTCTTGAACGGAGTTGCGGCGCCGTCGAGGTGGTAGCTCACGCCGGTCACGCCGCCGGTGACGCTGTCAGGTGTCAGGGTGACCGAAATCCCCTGGGCCACACCGAGAGCCGGGGGTGTCGGCAGGATGATGGTCGGTGCCGCGGCAGAGGAGGCGATCACCAGGTTGAGGGTGGCGTCCTGCGAGTTCGTCATGAAGTCGTAGGCCGTGCCGAGCAACTGGTAGGTGTGTCCCGGGATCAGCTTGCCCGAGTCGATGGTGAAGATGTAGGGAGGTTTGTCACCCTTGAATACCACCCTGCGGTCGATGAACTGGTAGGCCCCGTCGCCGGCTGTCAGGTCCTTGCTGCGCAACTCGACCCGGACCACGCCGCTTCCCTGGTCGGCGGCATAGGCATCGATCTTTACCAGCTGGCCGGGGAGGACATAGGACGGGTTCACCGGAGGTTCAACCCCCAGGTTCAGCACCGGCGGGGTGCTGTCCTCCGTGCCCATGCCGGTGGTGGTGAAGTGGCTGGTCCAGGCGTTGTAGATGGGGGTGCCGGCGAGGTTGGTGATCCCCTGGGTGACCTGGACGGTGAAGGCCGCGTTGGACGGCAGCGGGATGTACTGGCCAAAAGTGGTGTCCCACGCCTGCCACACCGCGACCGTCTTGCCGGCCCCGACCAGGGTAATTAATATCAGTTTCCCCGGGACGAGGTTGTCGGAGGCGTCGTAGACGTTGAAGGTGCCGCCGCTTCCGGTATAGATGGACCCTTCACTCATCAGCTGGCTGAAGAAGGCGGTGACCGGCGACTGCACGCTCACCCCCTGGAGATTGGGCGCGGGGGCCACCTGGACGGTGGGGACGCCGTCGGGGACGCCGCGCTCGGGGGCGATCTGCCCCACCAGGCAGCCGATGTTGCCGACTTGGACCTGCAGTGCGATGTTCTGGTCCGAGATCCCGAGGCAGGAGCTTATCGGCCCGCTTTGGAATGGGTTGATGGTGAAGGTGGCGCTGACCGTCTGGCCGGGAAGGATGTCGCCGAAGCTGCGCACGTCCGAGCCCACGATCGGGGTGCATGCCGGCTGCGCGGGAGGTATGGCGGCCTCGCAGCGCACCAGTTCCGCCGCGCCCCCCACGTCGAGGGCGAGGCTCGAGTAGAGGGCCTCGATATCCCCGGTGTCGGTGATGTCCACCTTGAGCTCGTAGGGGACATTTACCGCCACCTCGTCGGGATGGGTCACCACAACCTTGAAGGTGGGTGGCCCCTTCACCTCAACCTTGGTATCGGCCGAGCCGTTGAAGGGTATCAGTTCGTCGTCGGGGATGAGTGGCCCTCCCACGGTACCGCCGAAATTGACCCTCACTCGGTTGATCCCGATGGTATCGCCGCGGATGATGAACTGCCGCTCCGCCTGCCCGGGTAGCCCGCCGTCACCGGGGAGGATGTCACCGAAGGAGATGACGCCGTCCGCAGGAGCGATAGAGGAGAGGCCGCCATCCGGGAAGGTGACGCTGGAGGTTACGTTTTTCAGGGTGAAGATTCCGGAGGTGTTCATGAGCAAGAGGCGAACCGTGTAGAACTCCTTCAAACTCTTTATGTTCCCCTCGATGATGATGACGCCCTGGATGTGGGCCGGTTCTCCCCCTCCGCCGCCTCCCCCGACCTGCTGCTGGAAGATGACCACGTCCGGCGTTGGCGTTCCGGACCCGCCTCCGCCTCCGCTTCGGCTTTGTACAGGCGGGAGCTCTTTGATAATGGTTTCCGGGGTGTTGATGGCAGAGACGACCGGCACGCTGATTGGAAACACTTTGTCGCCGATGGTGAGGACGATGTCGAATTTGGAGACGTTGTAGTTGGCCGGGTTGTCCAGCTGGATCACCCCGTCGGCGACCAGCTGCTTGATCTGCTGGACCGAGAGCCGCTCCGCCGACACCTGGGAGACCACGATCTGGTCCAGGGAGAGCTGGGTCACCCTAATGTCCTGGGAGACCTTGTGCCCGGAGGCATCGCTAGCAGTCACCGTGATGGTATTAACGGCATTCTTGCTGAGCGGCAGGTTAAGGTCGAAAGGGCCGCCAGCGTCGGGGAGGGTCTGGGTCGCGCTTCCGGCTGGGCTGCTGGTGGAGACGGTGATGGCGGCTTGGACCGGCGGGGTGGTGCAGAGAAGAGAGGAAACCGCCAGGGCCATCAGGGAAAGACTGTTTACCATCAGCCGGCCTAACGTCCTTCCCGTGAAAAAAGTCGTCGTTATCATGGTAATCCTCCGTCAGTCCTGACTCCAGCCCAAGCAGATTCCCGGATGTGCTTGCATGACTTAAGAACCCGTCAGGGTGTTCCTGGTGAGCTACTCTGACAACCCCGCTATCAGCGTACTCCTGCCCTAAAGATGATAGCTATTGTCTTTGGTTCAATGCGGATCAAATACAATATCCCTGATAGTCTCTCCGTAGTACGCATCCTGGGCATCCTGCCCGAAAAATGTTTCCACTGTCTGGGTATTTCCTTGGTATTCCACCGTAATGAGGAGATAAGAATATGTATACGGCGAAAGACCGGTGTCAAATGGAGTGCCCAGATCCTCCCTGAAAACCTCATAATCGGTGTAAGCGCCGTGCTCATCGGTTGTTATGGGCTTTCTCTTTCCCCAGGGCAGAGTTTGCAGCGTAACCTTTGCGCCTGCTAGCGGGTTTCCCGTGCCGTCGGTCACGTGACCGGTAACGCCAAAATAATGCTTGTCAACGTCAACTCTGGGGCCTCTGGCAATAAACAACGATCTTCCGCGACTGCCAATTTTGATCTTGCCAGGGCTATCAACCCCTTTGATAATCTCCAGTGGGACACAGTCGGTTTTCCAAAAGCATTCGGAATTTGGAAACATGAGAATCCTTCCATTCTGCCGGTCCGAAACATAAATATTCTCCGAATCATCAACATCCATCCGCCCGGGACAAGTCCATCGGGGAACTCAATGCTGCGCATGGCCTGAAGCGTGATATCAATCCGAGTAACGCCGTTATCATTGAGTAGATAGATCTTGTCCTTGTCATGGTTTATGGCGATATCTTTAACCGATCCTGGAGGCGAATCAGAAGGAGTAATAGAGGTAACCGGTTGTCCAACTCTACGATTAGGATCATAGGTATCTGTCACAGGCACTTCTTTTATATATCCGTCCAGCTCATCAACCACTGTAAGGCTGTTATTGTTTACCAGACCGCCCATGGTCATAGAACTCACGTCGGCCGGATGGCCCATCATTAATCCCAGACTATAATAATTTACATTGCCCACGTACTCCCTCGTGCCGGAAGGTGTAAATCGGAAAAGTCTGCCACCGTAATCCATGTCAGAAGCATGATTATCAGTATAAAGATTTCCCAGAGAGTCGATTGCCAGACCTTTAGGGGAACCTGAAAAGCCTGTATCTGCGATGAGTTGGGTTTGTGATGCTATAACATTATCATTTAACCATCCCTTACTGTAAATGGCACCGTAACCTTTGACCGTACCCGTGGTATCGGATTTATTGAAGGCCGTATTGTAATAAACCACGCCGGAGGTTTTATTAACTACAAGACCGTCTAGCAATGTAGTGTCATAGACTGGCTGGTAATTAATGCCTCCCAGCAACGGTTGAGAAAAGTCACTGGTCAATTGCTTCATCCCGTTTGCCAGGGACATGGCGGGACCTATGACCCGAAAGAGTGTACCAGTGCCAAGAATGCCTTTTCCGGCAAGTTTGAGCATACCGCCCGGGATGGCTCCTTGAAAGAATTGAAGGGCTTTTGGCTTAGCAGTCCCGTCTTTTGTAGTCAATGTAGTATCCCATCCAACCAGCCGGGTGACGGTGAGATCGTAATAAAACAAGCGCTTTATTTCAGACTCATTATGGAAGAAATCGTCCATGCAAACTTCGTCATTGGTGTAAGATCCATCTGGAATGCCACCATAAATATTTCCATCCTTGTCAGGGCAGTTTGAGCACCATTGATCAACGGAATTGGCGTTAAGGTCTTCATCACTGTCGGTATAATGGAAGCCTGGCAATTGATCATAGCGATACAATGTGTAAATGTAATATATGCTGTTACCGGCATCGATATAAGGTTTATGATCGGAACTGCTCCTGTTGAAGCAGACACTTGCTGAAACATAACCGCCCGGGTAGCCGAAGTTTTGCTTGAATTCAATTGGCACAGGTGGAGTCGGAACAAGTGTCCCGAGGATAAGAGGCACCATTGCCTGCAACATTAAATTGGCAACTTGTCCGAAAACATAATTGAAGGTGGCTGTAGCGACCACTGCGCCCACAAAACCACCGGTTAATGAAAGCGTAATTGCTGACGAAAGCGCCACTCCGATCAGAGCCGGGTTGGCAATCGGTGTATTCATCCAATTGCTAAAATATTGCTTCCAGAAATTGCGCATCGTGCTTTTCCTGCCTTGATTTCCCGGATTTATCGGGTCGCTGCTGCTTGCCAAAAGTATGCTACCTGGCACGTCTCCGTTATAGGCGAGCATCACGCGGTTTTTGAGTTGAACGCTTTGATTCCCGGCAGGGTCGAGCGCGTACAGATAAAAACTCGCGGCAAGGATATTTGCCTGCAAAACATTAAGACTCGTTTCCGCACTGAGGGTCGGCGGGTTCGGTGAAACAGACGTTCCTTTATTGAAAACCAGGATGGCCAGGGCGCTGTCAGGGTTTGTCGGGTCTGCCCACGCACTGTTGACCATCTGTTGTAAGCCTGCAAGCCATTGGGTCAGGTTGGGAGGTGTTCCTTGACTCCAATCGAAGTGCAAGGTGAAGGCATAGAGCAATTCCTGCAATGTTAACGATTCTTCGCGATGAAGACTTTCAGCCAGGCCTCTGACGCCTGCGTCGGAAAGGCTGAGGATTCCGTCCCCGGTCACCGCCGGATTAAGTTGATTGCCGTTGGCATCCTTCACGCCGGCGTCTTCACCCCCGAGTAGGAGCCAACAATCAGTAACGATTCTCCTGAGGGTTTTGCGGGTTTTCCCGCTGGTGGAGCCGGTAATGCCCCTCCCAATGATGCTGATCAGAGATATAGATGGCGGAGCCGAAGGATCAAATACTGTAGCACGCGATTTTAATACCCCGATATCCGTGGTTATGCCTGCCAGAGCGGCTAGGGAAGTCGTTACTAGTTCATGGTTCGTAGCATTGATTAATAAAGTCAGCTGGCCCGCAGGAACATTGTTGAATACGAAAGTGCCGTCAATACCCGTAGTAGTTGAAAATACTGTTCCCTGCATTATTGCCGTTGCTCCCGAAATTGGCTGGCCAGTGTCAGTGTCTGTCAGTTTGCCGGTTACCACGGCTTTCCCCTGAACCACATTGAAGGCAATTACTGATATCGCCGTTTCACTGCCGGTGGTTATGTTGACAGAGCGGGTCCCCACGGTTGCCGTCGTATCGATGGCAATGGTTGCGGTTGCCTGGGTCGGGCCGGTCACGGTGAACGATCGCACCGTTATCCCGCTGCCGAAGCTGACTGTGCTGCTCCCGTTGGCAAAGTGGGTAGCATAGGCCCCCACGTCTCCGGTGAGGCTTACTGCCAGTGTTGCCCCCTGCTCGCCGTTCACCGGGCTCATCCCGGTTATCAGGAAGGACTTCTGCGTCGGCTGGAGCTGGCTGGGACTGTTGACCGATCCGGTTACCCGCTGGTTGGCGAGGAACGAAATCCTTTCAACCGGGTCGACAGTAAGAGTCAATGTCCCTTCCTGGCCGGTTCCCCCACCAGGGGCCGCAGTTACCGTAATACTCGCTTGTTTGCTGACTGCCAGCTTGCCGTCGCTTGTAGTGACGGTGACGGGATAAACCCCGGCCTGGCCGGAAGCTGGTGTAAAGGTAATGCTGTTTGCTGCAGGAACAAATATGGCATTCAGTGGCAGCCCCGTCGCCGTGCTGGTCACGATGTCCCCGTCCGGGTCGCTGGCCGCCACGGGGATAGTGAGGACCCCTCCCTCGACGATCGTCGCCGTCTCCTGAAGAGTGAGAACCGGCGGCCGATTCACAGCGTCAACATCGATTTGGATCGTTGTACTGGACGCCAGTCCGTAGGAATCGCTGGCAGAAAACCTGACCAGGTACGTGCCGGTCTGGTTGAAATCGGGCTTGATGGCGAACGATCCGGTAGCGGAGGCACCGGGTATCGCAGTAAACGTGGCATTGGCCACCTGGGGTGAGGCAGTAAGTGCGACGGGGCGGCCATCAGGACTGGATGCGGTTACGCTGATGTTGAGTGGCGAAATACTGCCGGCGGTAATCTGGTAAGGAGCAGGTGTGGTTACCGTGATCTGGGGTGGATGCACTACTTCCTTGGCAACGGTGATGGAGACGCTTTGCGGAGCGCTGGTCGCGCCACTGTTGTCCGTTACCGTCAGAGTAAATGTGTAGGTCCCCTCCTGCAGGGAAACTTCCGGTTTCACCACGTTGGCCGGCTTTGGTGTGCCGCTCCAGGTATAGGCGGCAATGGTGCCATCTGGGTCGCTGGATCCGCTTCCATCCAGGGTCACCTTCACCGCCGATTGCCCATAGAAAAGGGTGAAAGGCTGGTTCGTCCCTGCGTTGGCCACCGGCGGCTGATTCCCCGCCTGGCTTACGAAAATGCTCACCGTGGCGAAAGCCGTGGTGTAGTCAACCGTGTCGGCCGCCGTGAAATCCACCTGCAGCGTTTGGGCGCCGACTGGTAGCAGCGTTCCTGTTGCAGGAGTATAGAGGAAGCTGCCGGGAACGTTGGCCGAGGCGTCCAATTGGGTGGCGGAGAGCGGGGTGCCGTAGCCGATTGATGCGGGGGCGGCCCAGGTGATCGCAGGTGTTGCCTTATTCACGATGAGACTCGCGGTAGCCGAGGCCGCCGTGTAGTTAACCGTGTCGTCAGGCGTGAAATCCGCTTTCAGCGTCTGGGTGCCGGCGGCTAGCATGGTGCCCGAGGCGGGCGTGTAGGCGAAGGTGCCAGGCACGTTTGCCGAGGCGTTCAACTGGGTTGCGGACAGCAAGGTCCCGTAGCCGATGGAAGAAAGAGTTCCCCAGTTGATCGCCGGCGCTCCCTTCGCGACTGTAATGTTGACCGTGGCGGAAGCGGCGGCGTAGTTGGCCGAGTCGGTCGGCGTGAAGGCGACATTTAGCGTCTGGTTGCCGGCCGAAGGCTTCACTCCTGCGGCAGGGGTGTACAGGAAGGTTCCCGGCACGGGACTCCCCGCGGCCGTGGCGGTCGCATTGAGTTGGGTGGCAGACAGGGCTGTGCCGTAATCGATCGCTGCCGGATTGGCCCAGGTGATGCCCGGAGTCGCCTTGTTGACGACCAGCGTTACCGTGGCGGAGGCTCTGGCATAGTTCGCCGTGTCGGTCGGTGTGAAGGCGACATTTAGCGGCTGGTTGCCGGCTGAGGGGTGTGTGCCGGCTGCAGGGGTGTACAGGAAGGTTCCCGGCACGGAACTCCCCGCTAGCGAGGCGGTCGCATTGAGTTGGGTAGCGGACAGGGCGGTGCCGTAATCGATCGCAGTTGGAGCCGGCCAGCCGATGGTCGGAGTCGCCTTGTTGACGACCAGCGTTACCGTGGCGGATGTTGTGGCATAGTTCGTCGTGTCGGTCGGCGTGAAGGCGACATTTAGCGTCTGGTTGCCAGCTGAGGGGTGCGTACCTGCGGCAGGGGTGTACAGGAAGGTTCCCGGCACGGAACTTCCCGCGGCCGAGGCGGTCGCATTGAGCTGGGTGCCGGACAGGGCTGTGCCAAAGTTGATTGCGGCCGGATTGGCCCAGGTGATAGCCGGAGTCGCCTTGTTGACGACCAGTGTTACCGCGGCGGATGCTGTGGCATAGTTCGTCGTGTCGGTCGGCGTGAAGACAACGTTCAAGGCCTGGTTGCCGGTCGAAGGCTTCGCCTCCGCGGCAGGGGTGTACAGGAAACTCCCCGGCAGGGAAATTCCCAGGGCGGAGGCGGTCGCGTTGAGCTGGGTGCCGGACAGGAGTGTCCCATACGTGATCGCGGCCGGAGTTGCCCAGGTGATGGTAGGCGTTACTTTATTGGTTGTGCCATATACGAGAACAGTGTAGCTGTACCGGATAGTGCTCGGACAGACCAGCCTGACGCTGAAAGTCACCGATGCCGAAGGTTGCAGAGTACCTGGTACTTTAGTCGATAAATCGACATAATACTTGTCATAAGGGTTGCCTATGCCGGGAGCGACAGCATCCAGTACCTGAACACTGGCAGACGAAATGTCGAATACCGCCTGCAGGGGAGTGCCGATAGCCTGGTTGGATACATTCTTGACCGTGATTGTGGAAGTCGTCGTTACGAGCTTGGTTTTAAGGTCGGTCAGCGAACGTTCGGACTTGGTCACCGTGACCAGGTTGCTGACGTCCTGGGCAGCGACATTTGTCGAAGTCGCCAGCAAGCCGGCGGCGATCCAAAACCCACAGACCAGTAGCGCCCTCAGTGATCTACCCATTGATGCAGACATACCGACCTCCTTTTTACGAAACAGGACCTTGGCCCGCAACTGTCCATAGTTATTCATATTTTAAGCGGCAATAAAAAAGCCGGACTACCTGGCACAGCCATTGCGGTGGCTGTTACCGGCAGTCCGGCCAACTTCGTGAGCTGGAAGATACTGGGGATGCTGCTGACTTCAAGAAGGATCGAGTATCCCCGAGTACTGCAGCTTTGAAGTCCCGTGATTTTCCGTCCCCTGATTGCTCAGGGTTTGGCAGTTTTAAATTGTAGTTAGCAGCCTGCCTTTCGGAACACCGAAAACAGCACTGCGACCAGTCCCACTCCGAACAACAGGAGAGTTGACGGTTCCGGGACGGGAGTGGTCTGATTCTCGACGATGTCTACACTCTTAACCTGGCCGATGGACAGATATTCGTCGCCCCGGTCAAAGAGGTCAAACTCAAGCAGTCCAGACCAGTCTGTCAGAAATGAAATGTTCTGGGCGAAATGGTACCAGTTGCCTGAGGCAGCGTCCGATATGGGATTATTTGCGTCGTCGTACACACCATTTTTGTCATAAGCGAGCAACGTTGTCTGGCCTGCGGCATCGCCAACCAAGCTTGCCTGGAGATAGTTTGGCTGCCCCAATAAATCTACCGGTCGTGTAGTGCCATTCAGGAAATTGACGTCGAAACTGATGCTGTACGAAACGTTTGCCGACATGCTTACCTGCTGGTAAAGCGATATATAAAAAACATTATCAGCGTAGGGTTGAATCTGTAGGGATGCCACCCCGTTGTCGGCAGTGACGGCATTGGACGGATCCGTGCTCCATCCGGCGAGTCCCTGCGAAAAATCACCGTTAGTGATGATGGAGGCGAGGGAGCTGCTTGTACCCGCAAGAAACACCACTGCCGAAAGAAAGAGAACCAGCGCCGATCGTTTCATCTGCGTCCTCCCTGAAAACCGTAATAAATCAAGCCACATGACATATGGTGGGAAATAAATAATATAAGGGTTATCTAATTGAAGCATATATCAAGCCACTGCTCCTAACTTGCCATAATCAAACATGAAATTAAATAATCTGCAATTTGCTTAAAGCCGAATATGTAAAAATAACCGACAGCTTTACACGGTCATTTCCAGTAACTATCTTGAAATACGTTCATTTGTCTGTCGGATTTCCTTACAACTCCTTGCAGGGTGTCAGGGAAAGGATACAGAAACCGGCACCACCCTCTGAATTTTTTTGGGAATCGCTCTATCCGTGGGCTCATTCAGAGATTCGTGGTTTTTACTTTCAGTAAAGTGTTTTACTGAAAGTAAAAAATGGGGCTCGACTTGTTTTATTTAAAATGTAATATTCCATTAATGATAAAACGGTCGCCTGCCGGGCGATGCTAGCGGTTCTTTTGCCGGTGCGACGGCCGGGCAGGCTCGTTAGCGACCAACGACTGATTTCTTGAGGTAACTGTGCAGGAATACAACATCGGCGCCAAGATCAAAGAGCTTCGCGCCGGGAAAAAACTGACGCTGCAGGACGTTTCCAATGAAACAGGGTTCTCGACCTCGCTCCTTTTCCAGATCGAGAACAACAACATCTCTCCCCCCCATCGCCACCCTTTCCAAGATCGCCAGTTTTTTCGACGTACGCATGGTACATTTTTTCGCCGAGGAGGAAGAGTGTACCTTCGAGGTCGTGCGCAGCGGCGAGCGCACCATCATGCCCCGGGTCATCTCCGAGGACGGCAGCAGTCATGGTTATTTTTTCGAATCTCTGTCGGTGCGCAAGAAGAACAAAAAAATGGATTCCCTTTCTCCTTACTCTCAACGAGCAGGTGGCAAACACCTGCACCTACATAGAGAGTGCAGAAAGTCTACTTTTTGCGCAACGCTGACTGCATGGCCGGCTTGCCGCGAAATACCCAGGGATAGTATTGAACGGATGAATAGGTAGTGGATTGCGAGTCGTCATCCATTTTGGCGGTTCCTGGTTCGAATGTTCACTTATGTA
>Ga0209123_1002032_pt1 | contig 18176 bp, 16 predicted proteins | sample BarGraIncu00431A_FD_184500 | JGI IMG/M metagenome (GOLD analysis project Ga0209123, IMG submission 184500) | Arctic peat soil microbial communities from Barrow, Alaska, USA - Barrow Graham LP Incubations 004-31A (SPAdes) (version 2) | ecosystem: Environmental > Terrestrial > Soil > Wetlands >... | reverse complement strand
TCTCGCCGAACACTACCGAGCCTTCCGACCCGACAATAATCTTTGTTCGACTGATATCGAGCCTTTCGACCCAGCACCAATCTTTGCTCAACTATTACGAACCCTTTACACTGATTATTATGTCTAGAAAAGATGGTTTGATACATTCCATGTTATGTGAAATAAAATGTATGTTTTTTGTTAGCTCAGACTTCGGTTTGGGCGACTTTTTTATATAAGTTTGCAGGATTTTGTGTTTTTATGGTAAATAAGTATGATAATGAGTTGAGGATACGGAAGAAGCGTCCCGATGTATTCCTTTATTAGACCAAAGGGCATTATAGGACAATCTCGATATATAATTGATACTCTCTCATGAATTGTCATGAAAGAAGCAGGCATAATACCGATCAGTCGATAGAAAGAAGGAGCTACTGTGGGCAATTGCGTCATACATTTTCTTCCCGCCAAAGCCGGAGATTGTTTTGTTGTGGAATTCGACAACGGGGAATGTATCCTTATTGATTGCGGTTACAAGTCTACATATGAAACCGAGCTGAAGCCTTTGTTGATCCAATTAAAGCATAAGGGCTGCCGCATAATACTGATGCTGATTACGCACATAGATCAGGATCATATAGAAGGAGCGATCGCATTTTTACATGAGAACGGTCCTGCAAGCGTGCCTCATATTATCGAGGTGGAAAATATTTGGTTCAACGGATTTTTCAATACGTTATTCATGCGGGATGAATTTCAGGAGAGAAAACGGGCGGCAATCGGGGAACTGCAAAAGAAAAGGATGAATATGGTATTGGGTCAGTTGTCCATGCAGATCGATGGCAATGCCGGCCCGATATCGGCAACGCATAGCAGAAGCTTCGAGGAGCTATGCGCTCACAACGGATATCGGCTAAACGCACAGTTTGTTGACCAGGTTGTTAAAAGAAGTGCTGACAGCAGAAAACATCTGGTCGATCATTCCATTCAAATTGGAGAATGCAGACTGATTGTGTTGTCCCCAAACGAAGCGTCGCTAGATAGGCTGGCGCACAAATTGAATATTGAGATGATCCGGAACTTTGGCGTCGACTATGAACTTTCTGATCATGTGAAATTTGCGGCATTATTTGAGCGATTAATGGAGTTGCAAGTAGAATCTGTCAGTTTTGAGGAATATATTTCGGCTTCAGAGCCGCGGCTTGAGCGTTGGATCGGTACTTCTACACTGGCGCAGATGAACGATGTAAACAATGCATCCATCGTAGTCGAAATCGAATATAAGGGCTTAAGATTATTGTTTACGGGGGACTCGGACAGTGACAATTGGGCGGATTTTTTGGCGGATGAATATGATTTAATCAAGATAGCCCACCATGGTACTACAAAACCAAATATAAATTTGCTGGAAAAAGCAAAGGGTAAAACGATTCTCATATCGACGGACGGTGGAAGGCAAAACCGGCATCCAGAGAATGAACTGCTGGCAAGAACTATTCTAAACGGGAACAAGACCATATATTTTAACTACGATATCAAACAAAAGCTGGAACTGATAAATATGCAGGGGAAATACAGATATTGCGCTATATTTGGGCATCGAGAAATCAGATTGTAAAGGGAAATGGGTATGGAGAAATATATATTCAAGGTGCGGTCTTATCTTAAAGATGAGTGCATTGAGTACGGAACTGGGATTATGATCGCGAGAAATCTTATGTTGACTCCCAGGCATGTGGCCTGCGGAGACCGTCATACGGTGTGGATCAGTGACAAAGAAGAACCGGCTCACATCGTAAAGGAGAATGATGTTGTAGTAGTACTGGAGATTAACCATTCCGATGGCACTTACAGTATAGCAGATGTTTTTTCTGATGATGAAATCTTAGATGAAGAATCTATATGGTCGGTCAGCGGATTTATTACATCCCAGCAACTAGAGCATCAAGTGAGGGGAACCGGAATCGTCGTTTCACTGGTAAGGGATGCGGAATGGGATTATCATCTGGCAACAAGTACGACAGGAATGACTGATAATTATCAGGGGTTATCCGGCTCTCCGGTATTCTGCGAGAACAGAGTTGTCGGCATTCTTCAAATGCAGGCCTATAATAGCAGCGGCTCCCTTGGTGTGCGTATATCTTCGGTGAAGATGTTTAAGGATTTACTGTCCAAGGGAAATCTCAAGTCTAATGCATATCAAATGCTACTAAAAGAGGCTTGTACCCAATATACGCAAAGCCAGATTGAGAAAAATGTGAAAAGCAAAAAGTACATTGCGGACATATTTGTGGAAGAAGGCGGCTATAAAGAAAAGCTCCGATATTTTGCAGACCCTATGTTGTTTTTGAAAAAGGCGATTAATGATGTAAAAATTCTTGATTTTAAAAGTATTAATTTTCAACTAGAAAAAAATGGCGAAAAGGCGATCGGTTTCTCCGATCTGATGGATGATTTTTCGGCGGAGGAGCTGCAACAGGTATACGTTTGCCTACAGGACAGGATTTCGGATACGATCTCCAGGCTGGAGGAATTTGAAAAAAATAGTGACTCTAATATTTCGGGTTTAGAGAAGTACTATGACAGACGGAACAGTCTCAATAACTCTGTTAAATTCTACTTATCTGACATAAAGGAAAATATTAGCTTTATAGGAAACAAGTATATTCTACTAACCAAAGATGCCGGACAGGGCAAAACAAATTTCGTATGTGACTTCGCGATAAATTTCCTAATGAGAAAGGGCTATTGCGCGCTATATTTTAATGCCTATGATTTTAGAGAAAATCCAATGGTTCTTGTGAAACAAAAGCTGTCACTTGATGGGGTGTATTCATTCCCTTACGCAAATAAAATTCTACTCTGGAAATGGAATCGTTTCCAAACGCAAATCGTCATCATCATAGATGGCTTAAATGAGAATACGCTGGTGAAGGACTTTGGCCAGTGTATGTGCAATTTTCTAGAGGAATGTCAGGCATATCCATATATCAAGGTGATTATGACCACCCGAAACGAATTTTTGCGGGAACGGTTTTTGGCGATCGAAGAAGGAACGTATTCAAGCATATATAAACATATAGATATGTGGCAAAGAGACAACGACTTTAAGGAACGGATATTCTGGGGTTACCTGAACTTTTTTGGGATCACGATCAGAGAGAATACATTAACGGAAAAATCCTATAATGCATTAACGAATGATATACTGTTGTTGCGATTTTTCTGCGAAGTAAACGAAAATAAGAAGCAAATCTACATCTATGACGTTTACAAATACGATGTATTTCGGCAGTATTTGAATCATAAATCACTGGAATATCAAAAAGATCAGCAGGTCTTAAATAAACAAGACTCTTTATATGCCCTGCTTGATAAGATTTCAGCGTATATGATCCGCGAAAAAACATTTTTTAATGTCCCGTCCACTATTTTCAACGAACCTGAACAAACGTTGCTCTTTCAAATGCTGTATAACGATGTGATATTCAAGGACGAGCAGATAATGAAGACTGGTATGTTAATGAGAAATACCGTTGTAATCAGCTTTACATTTGATGAATTCCGGGATTTCTGCATAACGAACTATGTTTTGACCCATCTTGCAGAGCGGCTTGCCTTTCTGTCGTTTTGGGATCAAATGAATAAAGAGAATTTGACGATCCGGGAAGGCGTCCAAAAGTATATTTTTTATTTAGCGCGAACCGAATCGCAGGAAGAGCTGCTTCCGATCATCGAAGATATACCCGAGTACGAAAACCTTTACTGGCACTATATATGGGGGCTGGAGGATCGTCATTTCACCACAAAGGATGCAGAAGATTGGAGGCTGCAGCTTGTTGCTAATGGGACTTACGCCAAAAGAATTGTTCATGATCTGATTGGCAAATATGACTGTAGCTATTTCATTAAGATCAATATCCACTTGCTATTTGAAGCGTTGGATGCGCTTGCTGATAAAATAGATTTATATGATGCCTTTATTAAAAGGATGTTTGGCATTAATCATAGAAAGAAAAGCGTCTATATCGATCCCAGGGCAGAGTCAGTGTGGCCGTTTAACATGATGATCCAGAAATGTGCGGAATATGTAAATGATGATTCATGGAATGTGTGCCATTCTGAGTGGTATCGATTGATTATTTACTTGTTCGAATTAGAAAACAATGGCGCGGTAGATTTATGGTGCAAGCTCTATAAGGTATCACCGGAGCTGGCTGTGCGCATTCTGGACGAAATGAACCGCCATAAAAGCAACTTGATTTTATGCAATGTAAAGGAGATTTTGCATCATCTCACAAAGAGAAGAAACGGTGATGCATATGATCTGATAACTGAACGATTGGCTAAAGAAAACAGCTTTGGACGGGATATATCTATCAATATGGAGCTACTTTCTAAAATGCTTTTCGAGTAACTCGGAGGATAACATGAGAATACTTAAATTATCTGATAAATGTTATTGTATAGCTAATGATAGCTTTGTTTATGAAGAACTTGAAAAAAGGATATCCGATGGATTGCACCTACAAAAGGATTCCTTTGCGGAGTTCTACTCAAAGAGGATCTTTCAGGCTTTTTTTCAATATGCTAAAGATTTAAAAAGAGAATATATGGCGTACTACCAACAGGAATATGAAAACTTTGCCGATTACTTGTATAAAAAAGAGCTACTGGATTGGGAGCATATTAAGATTCTGGACTTGAGCGGATGTCAAACGTTATTAAAACTCAACATAAATCTTACCAGCTATAATGCCGATAATCTGATCGAATACGAAGAAAAAGGCATAGATATCCTGAATCAGGCTTTAAAGGAGATTGGTATATGAAGATCAGGCAGGACTTTGTAACGAACAGTTCCTCAACTTCTTTCATCATTTCGATGAAGGATGAATTCAATAAAGAACGCTTTTTAGAAGGCATAGGAGTCAAAGGAGCGTCTCCAATGAGTCGGATCTTTGAAGACCTATATGAAGCAGTCGAGCAGAACAAGCAGGACATTATAAAATATATGAAAGAGTATCAAACATCATATAGTAGCGTAGCGGAATTTCTACAAGAGGAACACTACGACGAAGAGACAGTCAAAATCGTAGAAAAGCTGCTGGCTGAGAATAGAAAAGTGTATTACGGAAAACTCCGCTCCGATGGATATTCGGCTGCGGAAGTATATTTTTGTATGGAAAGCTTTCTAGTTTGTGAAGATAATTTGTATTTTAATGGCAAAATCGGTGGCTGGTAATGGGAAGTTGCTTGATTCGAAATTGTAAAGAAAACGGTTATATCCTAGGCTTTGATCGGGATGAAGGAACATTTATCCGATATGGCAAAAACGGTAGCGAGCCATTCTGTAACACGACAGGACCTGAGTTGCTTGATATCGCAATCACAAATTACTGCGAAATGGAATGCGATTTTTGCTATCGCGCTTCAAATAGGCAGGGGAGTTTCATGGATCTGGGAGATTACGAGCTCATCATGGAGCAGGCGGAAAAAGCAGGCGTTTTACAGGTGGCATTGGGTGGAGGAAATCCAAACCAACATCCTCAATTTGTGCAGATATTGAAGAAAACCCGTGACTATAATATTGTTCCGTCCTATACAACAAACGGGCAGGGTATGACAGACGAGATCTATGCGGCAACAAAACAATTCTGCGGCGCAATGGCCGTCAGTTGGTATGAACCCTATGCAGATGCGCAGGAAGTGATTAAACAGGCTAGGGCATATGGAATCAAGGTAAATATCCATTTGATGCTGAATAAACTCAGCCTCTCGCAGGCGATAGAATTGATGGAAAAACATTCTGAATTATTGGGAAATATCAATGCGATCATTTTTCTGAATTATAAGCCAGTGCATTCCACCGATGCGTTGTGCCTGACGGATGGAAACGAAATAAACGATTTCTTCGACTTCGTGAAGAAGATCAAGAATTGCAAAATAGGCTTTGACAGTTGCATGATTTCGTTTTTGCCGCTGCTAGGAGACGGTCTGCTAAAGGAGACCGTGGATTTTTGCGAAGCGGCAAGATTTTCAGCTTATATTTCAGAAAATCTACTTCTGTACCCGTGCTCATTCATGAATGATATCTCCGGGAATGGGATTGATCTAAGGAAGCATTCACTGCAGGATGGATGGCGATTTGGCGAAGCATTTCTCAAAATGCGTGATAAATTAAGCAGGCCCGGAGCACAGAGACATCCCATTCCAGCGTGCCAAACTTGCGAAACCTATGGGATGTGTCACGGTGGCTGTCCGATCTTTAATATTAACAGGTGCAGGGGGGAGTAAACGTGATGGAGGTATCGGAAACGACTGCAAGGAGAAGGAACTTACTAATCTCCGTTATACGAGGAATTCTTAAAGAAAATTATGAAATGACGCGCGAGTATACGGTAACTGAGATTGAGACAGTCTTTTATTTTCGAAAAAGGGATATCGCGTATAATTTAGACTATTTATTTCATAAAAAGGATGAGAAATACATCTTAAAACCCAAAAAGCTGAAGGATGTCCAAAAAATAATTCGGAATAATCACCAGGTTCTCGGACAGTTGGAAACTGCCAAAGTCTTATTTATAAAATCTTTCGGAAGATTTTATGATGATCGTGAAAATAGCACAGGCTTTTCATTTGACCATAAAAAACTGCAAAAAATTTATTCTGACCTGCATCCGCTGATTCCGATTCTCCATTGGGGAATGCTACCAATTATATCGAAATGGCTGATGATCAATAGCGGTAGGTTCCCAGAGAATGACATAATCAATTTTTACGATCATTATGATATGCTTACTGCATTGTTGAATGAAATAAGAGGACGGGGAAAAACGATGGAAACCAAGGGAGACGATACACTCAACAAAGAAATGCCGTTTTCTGTATATACGAGAAGGTGGGGGCATTCGGATGTTTATCAAATCGAGCGTACGATCGATGGATGGGAGGTTCATCATATCGCGATCAATGGAAAATGCGCGAAGGATGGTGAAGGCGCTCTTATAAATAATCTACATCATGATTGTATATTTTTCCCGGAAGACGGCGTGAAATGTGCACTCACAAATTTATGGGACGATGCGGAAGCTGGGAACCTCACGTTAGAGGAATTACAGAAAAGGCTTCAACAAATCGCTGACTGGATCAGTAGTGTTGAAAAGGCGGTAGGAGAAAATCAGCCGGATTGGATTAATTATTACTGAGTGTGAAATTTCTATTTGGCTTGAGAAGATACAAGGAGACGGCTCTCAAAGGGGAGTGCTTGGTGTCAGGCTTGAGTTATTGATATATACAAATAGCTTAATTCAAGCCTGAACATTTCGCTTGTTTTGCCGATAACGATCAGAAATGAGTTAAGTGACGGTTATTTGATTCATAAGGTGATTGATTTTTAGTTCTTTTTTGCAGGGCAATGAGGGCGACTCATTACCCTGTTTCACTGTTATAACCGATACGGATAACCGTATCGTGCGACCCGTTCCTCCGAAACTAGGGTGATAAAGGCTATATACATTGGGATGGAGAGTAGGTCATGTGATACACGATAGATAGATTTGATCAAATCTTCAACTTCCCATTGATTCGCACAGCACATGAGACATCCACTCCAGTCGGAGTATTAAAGTGACCCTTCAAGGCGTTACCCCATCATTTGATTCATCGAGATATTAGTTCTCCTGGTATTACTGCCAATGCCTAAGCTTTTCACTTCGGAACGTGTCGCACTGTATGTTCGCCTAGACTTTGGTCTAGGCGTTTTTTGCTAGGGGGGGACGATTACTTGGAAACGTATAAATACGCAGAATTGTGGAGGATTTTGCGTGTTGTTGTGGAATATTTATACAAGACAAACAAGCTGGTTAAAGAAGAAACTATAAAACTTGAAGGTGTGATTATCTTGTTATCCATAGCTGATGCTAGTTTTCTTAAGACTGACTATTCAGCAACTTTAAATGAATATGAGACCTATCATAGTAGCAAATCATACCCGCAGCGGATTTCTCTCTTGTTGGGAACTGCAGCATGTCGATATCTTCTTAAATTTCCAATAAAGGATGTTTTCACGCCAGTTTTTATAGCAAAAGAGCTTACATTATTATGGCTTCGGCAAGATGATTATAATTATAGTTTGACTCAGGCTTTATTTGTTGATGAAAATGAGGAAAACAGATGGAAGTCAATTGATGAAGCCTGTCGTATATTATTAAAGGCACATCGACAAGAACGTAAGAATATTGAAATAGGGGAATTAAAGGCCAAGGAGATTTGTGGATGGATATACTTCATTCTTAGTGAAATGGCGAGATATGATCGCAAATGTTCTCGTGTTTCCTATAATGATTGTATAACTCGAATGAGAGGTAATAATTTTTTAAATGATGTTACAACAGGGAGTATGCTTAGACATATGACCCAAATGCGTAAATTAAATTACTATAGCTATGTTGAACTTTTACTTTCTCATTATAACTTCCGTTCTAACGGGAATCTCTCTGATTATCTATTGCTCTTAATGAATCATAATTTTGCAGATGTGAGCTTTGATGAATCATGGATGAGTGAAATGGCTTTTGCTTTTGGTCGAATTATTCCTAACTATGATGACGAAACAATTAACAAGGTTTTTTTTCCTTTTTTCACCAGCAAGTTAGAAGGCGGAAAAGGTGGTGCTTCTAATAGTTATTCGGAATGTTACGGAGAGATGTATCGAGCTAACTCGAATAATGAAGAATTATTGCTAAAGTTTCTTAGTTCCACCGTAATCCGATATCACCGTGCTTTTTCAATGGCATGCCAGCATTTATTAGAATTAATGGACAAGTACTCAAATAATCCGATTTATATTCACGTTTATTGTCTATCGACTTTTGAGAAACAAACCGGTATATTACCACGCTATGATGAACTTAGTCCAGTTGAAATTGAACGACTAATTAATCTCGAAGAAAAAGCTCTAACCCTATACGAAACTATTCCATCGTGCTTAAAAATTTTCAGTTTAGCAGATATTGAGGGCACTTTGGAGAAATTTAAAAATGTGCTAAATAAAATACGCCAGGCAGTTAAGAAACAAAAAAATAAATCTTACTTAACTAAGGCTAAGAAGAATATTGAGTATAATCTATCTAAAGCATTAGAAGTTAAGAATTATCAAAGGGAAAATGTATATTCAGATGAGTACATTAAAGAACTGTGTGAAATGCCTTATGTCGATTACTTGAAAACTGATCACTGGAAAAGTGTAAGGCAAATTGCTCTTCAACGTGCGGGATATAAGTGCGTTCTTTGTGGTTCGACTCAAAATCTTGATGTTCACCACAATGATTACTGTCGCCGTGGGTTTGAACTCGAAACTGACGTTACAGTAGTTTGCAGAAAATGTCATGAGATATTTCATGGAATTTCAGCAAAGAATGACAAGACAGAGGACTGTGGAAAATGACAAGATAGGGGACAAGACAGGAAGCGATAGAATGTCTTTTCACACAGTCTAACGGTTCTTCTGCTTCTTTCTTATGCTAAAATGACTACAAAAAAACTAGTGGAATGAAATTTGATGCCAGATGTGCTTGAGAGAAAAGTGAAAGTGGTGTACAAAAATCAGGGGCTGGCACACCGAACAGACTCAATTCAAAACGGAATGGTCCGTCACACCGGAATATTCACAGTTGAAGAGAATTTTATTGAATTTATCTAATCTCTAACGACCCTATCTCCTAAAAAGACTTAATATTCATAATTTTTTATTATCATCGTTTGATAATCGGTTATGGTACAATCTGTGACACATGTTGCAAACCACTACAACATCGGTATCAAGTTCACATCCCCTATTTTTATACCCCATCTTATTGTGGTGAACATTTAAGTTTTCACTTGATGAGCACATGGCACACTTGTTCTGAAACTTAAAAAGCATACGCTCCCTAACGCCCTGCCAATGACCTGTCTTTAAATACACCTCTTTATATGGAACAGTCTTTAACCACAGAATGTATTCGTCAGTATAGTGGGAATACGTTCTGCGGTTTTTTGGGGTGATCTCTTCGAGGGATGATAAAGAGGCAGAGTGAATTATCGAAGAAATTTGTAGATGTTGGACGTCATTAGTTTTTGGTTTATTCAAAACTTCAGGTATTAGAGGAACGATTTTCTCTTGTAATTTATAATTAAATTGATCCTGAACAACTAAACCAAGATTTAGCAGCTTACTAAGTGAGTGAGTGATCCAATCTGGTTTGAAATTAGTTTTGTTATGAAGTTGCTGTTGGCTTTGGGATTCATCGATATAAAGAAGTCGGAGTATCTCACGGTCAGTTTTACTCAATTTTTCCAATGAAGCCGGAGCCGTTTCTATAATACGTTTTTCACGCTCACGCAGAGCAACTTCATCTTTTAATCTTTTTTCTTGAGCTAATAGTTGAAGTTTCGCAGTCTTCTCTTTTTTCTCTAATCTCCTGTCTGCTTCAGTCATTTTACTTTCCAGTACTGAATGCATAGCTCTGTTGATGTAAACAAAAGGGTGAATATTATTTTTTGCAATGGAATTACTAGGCTGTAATCCCATTGCATTAAGTACCTTATCATGGATTTTACAAATGTTAGATAATTCAGGGATTGATAAAGTTACCTCTCCAAAGCTACGTTTATCTGCGAACCATTCAGCTATACAGTAACCATTTTCAATCCTAAGGTCATCTGATCTCTCGCTAAAAAGCAGTCGCATATGAGAAATAGCATCTTTTAAAAATGGATGTTCACTATGATATGAATATTTATCTTTGTTTGCCTCATTCATTGACTCAATGAATGTAAGCAACTGTTCTTCTGTTTTACCAAGCTTTCCGTATAAAACGGCATTTATTTTAGGTGGACGAATAGCTACTGGCACGTGTTGTTCTAGAAATGGCAATAATATTGAGTTAAAAGCCCCACTATCCTTATAGCGATTAAGTGCTTCAGAGAATCCTTTTAGGTAATTACTAAAGTCAACTCCCTGCTTTATTAAAATATTAACCATATCATTTGCGTTTTGGGCTGCTTCAACTTGGTCCATGGCATACCGTTCGCAGTGGTATACAAAGAAATTCTCAGTAAAAAGATCACCTGGATCGTATGTACTAGGTTTATCTTTGATATTCGTAGACGTAAGCCGATCAAAGTAATATGTTGTTAATGCAAGTGGGTAAAGTATGGGATGAACCGGGCAAGGAGTAGTGGATCTTAGACATTCTGTAAACGTTCTTTTTGTTTTATCTGGGAAAAAACGTGAAAATTCAGCTTCTAAAAATGCAACCCAAGATACTGCTTCGGATGATTCTAAAAATCTTGTCTTAAGTTTGTCCTTGATCTTTATAAGATATTTCCGAAGTAGGATTAATTGATCTAAGACAGTTTCTTCTTTACGTCCCGTGATTCCATCGGGAATAATAGCAAATGAGCGTATCCATTCACCTATTGGACTTAAATGATCTATTTCACTTTGACCATTAATCAAGAATCTTAATCCGACATTTTTTGATTGAACGGTCAACTTCCAGACCTCTTCAAAATCGTCCAGTTTCGCTTTAGAAGCTGCTGCACCAAGGAAAGCATATATACATAAAGGTATATGTTCCATTTCTGTAGTAGCACAATTCATGTATGAATTATATGCTGGTAAATATTGATTATCTGAGAATAGCTTGTCTGCATGAGTAAGCAATAATTTCAACTCCTATGAAAAATTATTTATCAACTTAAGGAATATAAATAGGAAGTAATTAACGAAAACAATTATCGCAACTGGAAATAGTGTAAGCAACGGCCGTTTTGGATAATTTTTGCCCACTAATATTAGAAGTATTTTTTCAGAAATATTAAAATGCTAATTTTGTTGTAGATGAAAACATAATCAAGGGATTTTTAAACTATCAAAAATAAAAATTATTCAGCTATAATAACTGGTAGATTTTTATCCCTTTTATTTTACTGCTCACAAATGGTCTGTTGGTATTGGTCAACATGGCGATAATCGCTATGGGCCAATTCAATTGCAATGGAATTTTAGTAGAGAATACTAACAAGAGTGTAGGATATCATATTCTTGGTAAAAGTGCATGTATTTACATATGTTTAGTAAATATATTTTTAAAAGCATTTTAATAGGAAGGTGATTTTATAAATGGAACTATACAAGAGGAGTTAAAGAATGGATTGATAATATTGAATACATATAAAGCAATCGCGGAATAAATAGTCATGAAGGCAGGTGTAATATATGGTGATGGATTTCGTTTTATAATGTTATCTCAGAAATTAGTGTGCTTGTTGGTAGTGCCTGTAGCGATGGTTTTGTATGGTATCAGTAGATTTGTTTATGTGTACATTAATTGGTAACTTAGGGGCGGGTGCTGAAGCTTTTACTTGCCACTACGAATCCCCTTAAAATTATAATTATCTTTTCTGATTTGCTCGTGGTTAGCTTCTAAAGCGGCATCATAATCTTTGTCATGCTTTTCCTTTTCGCAACAGATCATACAAATGCAATCGGTGTTGAACATGCTCATGATTCTGCCTGCAGCTAAACTGCTACCACATTTTTCGCAGGTTTTTTGTGTAAAAAACGTATCCATTGGTGCCTCCTTGAAAATTGATGTAGTAGATTAATTGATCAAAGAGGGCGGGAAGTCAAATCAACTTTAAGATATTAACACTCTGCAATGCTGATAAATTATATGGATTAGTTAAATGCACTGGGATCATTTTATTGATTTTACTTTGATTGCGCCCGGTGCTTTTTTACACGAGCATTATTACCACAACGAGAATGATATTTCCAAGAAGCGTATTTATCCGTAACGTTCTCCCATTTATGACAATAAGCACATTGACGAAGTTGGCGTTCACCAGTGACTACTTGAAGGAATTGGAACCACATACAAGATAGAAGGTCTGAAGGAACAAAAAACTGCTTTAGGTTCTTGTTTTTATCCAGCAACAAGCGATGTTTTACAGGGAAATCATCTAACTTTTTGTTAATTGTTTGTTGTACTATAAGTTGTGCTATAAAAAGATAATCATCTTTTACTAGGTCGGTAAAAACCTTATGGTTTGGAATGTCGAATAATTGCTGACTTCGAGGAGCGATATAGCCTTTTAAATCAGTCAAACAATTACTATTATAATCGTATTTAATTCCGGTACTATTAAAAATATCTAAATCTTCTGGTTCGCCAAATGAATAATTTATATTATCATTCGTCCGAGTTATCACTTTTGATAGCATGGACGAATTTTTTTCTTGTATCCAATTCCAAATGCGAAAAGTATTTAAGTAATTGCTAATACCATCATTAATATGACTAGTGTCCATTAGTAAACCAGCGGTAATTAAGCCGTATTGATTTGTAAAATTTACGATTGCCTTTAAAGATTCATCATCATCACCTACAGGTAGTTCAGCAAAAAGAGTAAATAACTCAGGTGAACCTTTAAAGGGGATGGTTGCAATATATGATGTTGTCTCAGGTTTAGGGATAAGAAAGGGTGAAGAATAATTTCCTTCATAAAAAAGATCATCCACTTTTATTTTATTATCCCAGTAATAGCCTTTATCGGCATATCTCCAAGTAAAATTTGTATAATCTAATGGCATTTCGACTTCATCATACATAAAAAAACTCCCTTTGTAACGGTTTTAAAACATTGAAAAGTGTTTCAAAATAATGGTATCATAAAAATATAACAAATACAAGAATAAAAAGGGGGCTAAGCAATGGCAAATAAAGAAATACGTGATGCCATAAAAAGAACAGGGTTGTATAAATATCAGGTTGCTTATCTTATAGGCGTAAATGATTGCACATTCAGTAAATATCTACGTAGAGAGCTACCAGCAGAAAAAAGAGATCAGATATTATCTGCTATCGAGAGTCTAACTAGTGAGAGGATTAAGGAAAATTAAATAAAAAAAGACCACATAGCAAATTTGGTCGTAGAAATGAGGTGATAATAAATTAATTACATCATAAGCACGAAAGAATTCTTAGAAATATTATTTGGTGGGATAGAAAATAAATATTTATATTTATGGACGCTACCTGACAAAATCACATACTGGTTTTCTTCGAATAACATTCAAGCGATGGCAGATCAAGCTGTAAAATTGAACAATGAGAGTAAATCAGTGTACTTCGGAATTGGTGTAGGTGATAAGAGAAAGAGATCTACAGAAAGACTGATAGCTACTGAAGTAACAGCAATACCAGGCGTGTGGATCGATATTGACATAGCAGGAGCTGGACATAAAAGCGAGAGACTTCCTGCGAACATCAACGAAGCAATGGTAATCGTCAACAGTCTACCGCTATCGCCTTCCATATTGGTTGCGAGTGGTGGAGGACTTCATGTATATTATTTATTCAAAGAGCCATTTGAACTTAATACACCAGAAGAAAAGGCAGACGCCGCTTGGTTAGTACTAGGAATTCAAGCTATGTTCAAGCAGAAGAATCCGCAATATGACATTGATGCTACTCATGATTTATCGAGGGTACTTCGGGCAGTTGGTACAACCAATTTTAAATATAATTTACCAGTACAAGTTATAGAGTGCTCAAAATATAGATATTCCTTCGAAGATCTTGAACAGTATGCAGCAGAACCAACTATTACACAGATCAGTGGGACTGTGACAGTCTTTGAACGCAGACCAACGGATCGGCCAGCAAAATGTATCATTGATAACTGCAAATTCATACAACACTGTCGAGATAATGCCTCAACACTTTCATACTCGAAATGGCTAACAATGCTAACCAATATTGGACGAGCTAGTGATGGGGTGGAGGTTGCTCATGAACTGTCAGAGCCATATGGAAAGTATTCAATTGCAGAAACTAATAAGAAATTATATCAGGCACTGGAGCTGATGAACCCGACATCTTGTCAGTATATTCAAAAGGTGCTAGGATTTGAAGGTTGTCCTACTGGTGATTGTGGGGTAAAGAATCCAGCAGGATGGTCGCTTGATGCCAGCAAGGGCAAAGTATTCAAGGTGCAGGATGCACTAGTCGTTATTCAAAATATAGTATCAATTACGCCCGAGGCAGTATTTAGCGACGAGACAATGACTGCGTGTGGTATTTTATATCAATACGAGCCAGCGACATTTCAAAGTTTCCGCAATAGTCTGCGTGGAAAAGTTCAACTTCGCGAATTTGATAAAGCACTAAAAACATACATCCTTAAAAAAGACAATTCGTTTTATACGGTTCAAGGTAGCGAACGTCCGACGCTTCAGGATAGCCTACCTGATTGTCCTGTTGACTTATTTATTCCCAGTGGTTACTCCTTCCAAGAGGAAGGGATAAGCGTTTTGGTTGAGGACAAACCATCTGCTCTTTGTCCTTTTCCTATTGTAATCAGTAAAATTTTTCAAGATAGTTCCACTACAGATCAAAGTTTTGAAATTAGTTGGAAGTCGGGTGGTTATTGGCACAAACTGAAAGAAGCAAGAACTACTATAATGAACGCAGCCAAATTGGTCAATGTTGGGCGTGGTTTCCCTGTAAGTTCCGGGAACGCAAGAAAATACATTCAGTGGTTTGATGCACTGCTTAAAGTCAATGATGGCAATTTTGAGATCGTGACGGAACATTCGGTGCTGGGATGGCATGGAAATGTTTACTCGTTAATCACTCAGAACGATCCAGTAGGTTCGTATAGTGACTGGCTACGACTAACACGAGAGGTCAGGGGGAATCCATATTTACGGTTTGTCATTGATTCTAGTTTTGCGGCTCCATTGTTAAAGTTTTTAAATTGCCGAACCTATACTGTGTACATTTGGAAAAAGTCGGGTTCAGGCAAGACGGCAGCGGGTTATGTGGCATTATCCATATGGGGCGATCCTGACAAATTGAAACATTCATTTAATGCTACGGCAAATAATATAGTGGGTAAACTGGCCAAGAACAATCACACTTTATTCGTTATCGATGACAAACAACAATCGGAAATTCCGCAACAATCGATATCAAAGCTCATAATGGACTTAACGAACGGTGAAGAGAAAGGACGCTGTAATATTGATGGTAGCCTAAAGGCACAAAGGAAATGGAATACAGTCATTTATTCTACGGGAGAGGAACCCATTACCACCATGAATGATAAGGCTGGTGTTAGAAATAGACTTTTAGAAATAGAAGGAGCTCCCTTTGATAATGAAAATATCGCCAAGGCTGTATATGCTTGGACGAAGGAACATAATGGACATGCTGGAAGGAATTTTATCGAGGGAGTGCTACAAGTTGGTGGGCAGTATATTAAGGAACTGCACCAGTACTATGTTTATAGCATAAAAATTGAATTCCCTGATATTCCACTGCCCTACATTGATGCATTGGCGGTACAGGCTACAGCAGACGATTTGGCGGGGCAATTCGTATTTGGGAATGATGGCTGTACCATGGGTATGATTCGGATTATAGCACAAGGCTTAGCAACTCGAGAGGAAAACAATGATGCTGAAAGGGCGAAGGAGTGGATATTATCATGGTTAGCGCAACACCAGAATAAATTTTACGCATCTTCTTCTGGCGATACTTACGGAAGGTTTGATGGGAATACTGCTATTGTCTTGGCTGAGGTACTGGATAAAGCGTTACTAGATAATGGATTCTCTCCCAAAAAGTTGCGGAAAGAATTGGCTGAGATTGGGTTCATTTTGACAAAGCAAATCAAAAAAGGAGAAAGATTAGTAACGATGTATGTTTGGCAAATGAACGGTCGAGGGGCACAATATTATTTCATTCCAGGAGGCGCTCCCAATCCTGCACTACCTTAGAATTGGCAGGGTGTACAAGCAGTACAATCAAAAGATAATCATCTGTACAATCAACACAAACTCTTATTATATATACATTTTTAATAGATTGATTGTACTGATTGTACACTTTTCGTGAATATATAGATGGAGAATTTTAATATATATACGAGCTACATTTTTAATATTAAGAAAAAAATATATATGTATTCTCAGAAAGTATACAATCATTTTTGAAAACCACTCTAAGGCTTGTAAATGCTGGATTGTTGTGCTTGTACTGTGTAGTAATAGGTTGTACAAGCATAACGAAGTGCAGCGATGAATTTTGGTTTTTTGCCCTAAATATGTGATTTATGGGAGTAATAAAAGTGAGGTTATATAAATGATTTATCAATTTAAAGAAGGTAGATTACAAAAGTATGCAGGATTCCCAGTGATGGAAGATAATGAGGAATTTGACGATTACTTAAAACGTATTGAGTGCCAAAATCTTGGTGGCTATTCAATAGAAGATACTACGCTCGGCATCGAGTGCACAAAATTTAATGGGGATGAGGATAGATGGATTGCAACGTTATCTATATCTGAGCAATGTTTCCTAGTGTATCTTGATTCATTTATTGATTACATAGAGTTTATTAAATATTGTAGTACGATGATAACGGCCAATACTTTGACAATGATGCAGGAAGAATACAGCAACTTGATTGGGAAGCTTGAAGATTATGATATCATTCCTGAATATCGTAAGAAAAGGCCACTTGCTAAGAAATAAAGATCAGGTATTGATATTGAGGTATCAGGAATTGTTAGTAGGCGTAAAAATTCTATTCATGTATATGTGTGGAATATGGGGCGGGGTGGAATCAGGATAGTAGATCAAGTTGAGAAAATTAGCAATCTGATTGAATTAAAGGTAATCTTAGATGCACTATGCGAAAAATGGGAGGACAAAGTATAGCATTGATCTGCGTATAGCTGATCTTTATCTCTCATATCTACTGCCTTAAAAAAGGAGAGGTAATTAGGCGTTTGTAGGTGGATATTTATTGCGAGATGTTGACTGAGGGCATGGCGATACTATTTGTTTTGCCTGATGGTTTACCCGTCATATCTGCCACTATAAAAAGAGTGAGGTTTATAAATAGTTATCCGCAAGAAACTGAGTTGGAGGGGGAGCATATTGTGGACATGATCCCCCCACCCAAAGGGAAATCTCGACTTTGCAAATAACCGGGCGCTTCCAAAACTTGCATGCGCGGCAAAAATTTCACTTTTTTCTCGACAGTTTCCGAAAAGTTTTGAAAGTTAAGAATAACGTTGGAAATATTGGTTGAGGTTTATTCAAACAAATCGGTCACTATAAAAAGAACTCCTGGTC
>Ga0209123_1002031_pt1 | contig 18187 bp, 16 predicted proteins | sample BarGraIncu00431A_FD_184500 | JGI IMG/M metagenome (GOLD analysis project Ga0209123, IMG submission 184500) | Arctic peat soil microbial communities from Barrow, Alaska, USA - Barrow Graham LP Incubations 004-31A (SPAdes) (version 2) | ecosystem: Environmental > Terrestrial > Soil > Wetlands >... | reverse complement strand
TCATTTCTGAAAATGTTACCTTGAAACATTATATGAATACCACATGGGTTTCTCGTCTCATTCCGGAAGATAAACCTTCCGATCAAGAACTTTTTGGCGAGTTTTTCAATGCAGAATTAGAAAAATAGAAAAACGGGGTTTATATATGGGCTCATGATCAAAAAATGTCCTTGACAAGATTTTTCAATAGCTTTTCTTTGAAAAAAGTTGTTTACTGAGGCTAGCTTTATTGAAAAAATAAAGTACAGCAGTAGATCAATTGTTGAGTACACATTTGGATTATGGGCCTATATCTATAATATATAAACACATAAAAAGAAAAAAAGGGGATTTATATGATTGAGCTATTAGATAAAGGCGTTTATCTTTTACAAGGACAGGTTATTGTAGAAAATGCTGACAAACTAGAACTGAAAGATATTAACAATCGTTTACAACATGAGGGATTAGCAACACTGCCAGAAGGTAGCATTAAGCAGGAGCAGGCTCGTACTGGCACAATGGCTTATAAAATTCTTACGGATCATAATACCATCGATAGTAAAAAAGATTTGAAAATAAAATTTGATTCCATGGCGTCCCATGATATCACTTATGTTGGGATTACGCAGACAGCTGTTGCGAGTGGTATGAAAGAATTTCCAGTTCCCTACGTTCTAACCAATTGCCATAACAGCTTATGTGCTGTTGGTGGAACAATCAATGAAGATGACCATGTTTTTGGTCTATCTGCGGCTCGCAAGTTTGGCGGAATTTTTGTCCCAGCACATCACGCCGTTATTCATCAATACATTAGAGAAATGATGGCTGGTTGTGGTAGAATGATCCTGGGTTCTGACAGTCATACTCGTTATGGCGCACTTGGGACCATGGCCATTGGTGAAGGGGGCGGAGAACTTGCGAAGCAATTAGTAAAACGCACTTACGATATTGCTTATCCTGATGTGGTGGCTGTCTATCTTGAAGGCACTCCAGTACCAGGCGTCGGACCTCAGGATGTTGCTATTGCGATCATTAAAGCCGTCTTTAAAAATGGCTTTGTAAAAAATAAGGTCATGGAGTTTGTTGGGCCTGGCATTAGCAACCTTACGGTGGATTACCGTAATGGTATTGATGTTATGACGACGGAAACCACTTGCTTAACCTCCATCTGGCGTACGGATGAACAGGTAAAAGAATATCTTACCATTCATGGTCGGCCAGAAGCCTATACTCAATTAGATCCTAAAGCAGTGACGTATTATGATGCTTTGATTAAGGTAGATCTTGGTAGTATTTTGCCTATGATTGCCCTACCTTTCCATCCGAGCAATGCCTGGACCATTGCTGAATTTAATGAAAATTCCCTTGCTATCTTGAAGCAAGTGGAAGAAGAAGGTCGCAAACAAATTAATAATCCTGGAATTAAGTTCCAATTAACAGACAAATTAGTCAATGGTCGCCTCAAAGTGGATCAAGCTGTCGTTGCTGGTTGTGCGGGCGGAACCTATGAAAATATTGTGGCTGTATCCCAAATTCTTGGCAAAAAAGCCCTGGGCGATTTCTCCTTGAGTGTTTACCCATCCAGCCAACCCGTATTTTTTGAACTCATGAATCATCATGCCATTGAAAAATTAACAATTGCAGGCGCTAGTATCCGTTCTGCGTTCTGCGGTCCTTGTTTTGGTGCTGGTGATGTTCCGGCTAATAATGCCCTAAGTATTCGTCACACGACCCGCAATTTCATGAATCGTGAAGGATCTAAACCGGATAATGGCCAATTATCTTCAGTAGCATTGATGGATGCTCGTTCCATTGCCGCTACAGCCTTGAATGATGGTATGTTAACGGCCGCTACTGATGTGGCAGACTTGTTGTCACCTATCCCAGAATACAAATTCAACCAAGAAATCTATAAAAATCGGGTATACCAAGGATATGGTAATCCACATCCTGAAGAAGAGTTAGTGTTTGGACCTGGGATTATTCCATGGCCTAAAATGCGACCATTGACCGAAAATCTGCTCCTTAAAGTAGCAACAGTCATTCTTGATCCAGTTACAACGACGGATGAATTGATTCCTTCTGGCGAAACTTCATCCTACCGTTCTAATCCGATGAGATTAGCTGAGTTTACCTTGTCGCGTAAAGATCCTGCTTATGTGGGCAGAGCTAAGGACATTCAAGAAGTTGAGTTAAAACGTCAAGACTTAGTAGCTGCTGGCACCGTAGTAACGGGAATGGATGAAATATTCTCACCTGCATTAGAGAAAGGTCAAGATTTACAACAATTCATTAGCAAAACTGGCTTAGGTAGCGTTGTCTTTGCCATCAAACCTGGCGATGGTTCAGCTCGTGAACAAGCTGCTTCTTGCCAAAAAGTATTGGGTGGCGATGCCAATGTAGCTGTTGAGTACGCTACAAAAAGATACCGTAGCAATCTGATCAATTGGGGACTTGTACCATTCACAATTAATGCCAATGATACAGATAAATTTGCCATTGACGATACGCTCTATATTCCTGGTGTTCGCGTGGCAGTAGAGAGTGGCGCCACAACAATGCAGGCTTATTTGATTAATCCTGCCGGCAAAAAAGTCGCTCTTGAATTAAAACTTGAGAACCTGTCCAAGGATGAAAGAGATGTTATTTTGGCTGGTTGCTTAATTAATTATTACGCTAAATAATAAGTATCCATGATCAGGGAAGCATTCATTATGATCTAACTAAATTTTCACAATTTTAAAAATAAATAATAAATCATGAAGGAGACTTACGATGACGAACAAAATTAAAATGATTACCCCTTTAGTAGAGATGGATGGGGATGAAATGACTCGAATTATATGGCAACAGATCAAAGACATTCTCTTGACTCCATATATCGATTTGAAAACAGAATACTATGATTTAGGTCTTGAGTACAGAGACAAAACTGATGATAAGGTAACTGAAGAGTCAGCCTTGGCTATCAAAAAATATGGTGTTGGCGTTAAGTGCGCAACCATTACTCCAAACGCAGACCGCGTGGAAGAATACAATCTGAAACAAATGTGGAAAAGTCCCAATGGTACAATCCGTTCTATTTTAGATGGAACAGTGTTTAGAACGCCAATCATTGTTGATAGCATTAAGCCTTTTGTTAAACCATGGATCAAACCGATTACTATTGCTCGACATGCTTATGGTGATATCTATAAAAATGTTGAACATCAGGTTACTGGCAAGGGAACAGCTGAATTGGTTTTCACTAGTGAGTCTGGTGAAGTTACTAGAAAGGTTATCCATGTGTTTAAGGGTCCTGGTGTACTCATGGGCATTCATAATATTGATGCTTCAATCGAAAACTTCGCAAGAGCTTGTTTCAATTACGCCTTAGATCTAAAACAAGACTTGTGGTTTTCCGCTAAAGATACAATTTCCAAAACATATGATCATAGATTTAAAGATATCTTCCAAGATATTTTTGATAAAGACTTTAAAGAAAAATTTGCCGCAGCTAAGATTGAATACTTCTATACACTCATTGATGATGTTGTTGCGAGAATTATGCGTTCTGAAGGTGGAATTATTTGGGCTTGCAAAAATTATGATGGGGACGTTATGTCCGATATGGTTGCTAGCGCATTTGGTAGTTTGGCAATGATGACATCCGTTCTTGTATCTCCTGAGGGCGATTATGAATATGAAGCGGCTCATGGAACAGTACAAAGACATTATTATAAACATCTTAAAGGTGAAGAAACATCCACAAACTCAATGGCTACACTGTTCGCATGGACGGGAGCTTTGAGAAAACGTGGCGAAATTGATGGAATTAAGGAACTGGTCAATTTTGCGAATAAATTGGAAGAAGCCTCCATCCAGACAATTGAAGAAGGCGTCATCACAAAAGATCTAGCAGAACTTTCCTCAGTTAAAGAGAAAAAAGTTGTCAATACAGAAAACTTCTTGCATGAAGTAAATACACGACTGGCAGCACTGCTAAAATAGGATGCCACACGTGGAGATTCTTTACTGTAGAGATAGTCTTCATTTAAACAAGCTACTGAAAAAGGCTGTGTTGAAACATTAGTTTTGACACAGCCCCCTTCAGAATTAATCATGGATTTAATTTTAATCCAGAAGCTTACGATATTAACAAGAATGGTGGGGTATTTATGAGTAAATTACTTAAATCAGCTCAAGCTGGCACAGTAGAATCATCAGATATTCTGATTATATTGGCACCAGCAGAGGCTGGAACGGGCATAAAAGTAGAATTAGTGACTCCTACAATGCAGCAATATGGCAAGCAAATGAAAAATCTGATTACCAAGATACTTGTTGATCATGGCATAAGTGATGCACAGGTTAATGCCAATGATCGAGGTGCCTTAGATTGTACAATAACAGCACGTGTGATAACAGCGCTAGAACGAGCAGGGGAGTGAGGGGGATAAAATGGATAAACTGAGAAGAAGTATGATGTTTATTCCTGGTAATAATCCAGGAATGCTCCAAAATGCCGGTCTGTATGGTGCTGATACAATCATTTTAGACTGTGAGGATGCTGTTGCTATTACGGAAAAAGATTCGGCCAGAAATCTTGTATTTCAAGCCATCACGGATATAAATTACGGTACAGAGGTGGCTGTGCGTATTAATCATATTAGCACACCTTATGGCTGGGATGATTTAAAACGTATATTGCCTGCCAAACCTGATTTGATCCGCCTACCTATGTGTCAAGGCCCTGATGAAATTCATCAAATTGATGAATATATTAGCCAAGCAGAGCATAAAAATAATTTTACTCCTGGATCAATTAAAATGATGGCTGCTGTAGAAACACCAAAAGGTCTGAGACTAGCTTATGAAATCGCATCGGCCAGTCCGCGGATGGTGGCACTGGCCATTGGTGCGGAAGATTTTACGGCCAATTTAAAAACGACCCGTAGTAGCTTAGGACGTGAGTTATTTGTCGCGAGGGGGCAATTGATCCTAGCAGCTCGGGAAGCAGGTATTCAGTGTATTGATACGGTTTTTGCTAATGTCAATGACGACGAGGGGTTAAAGAACGAACTTGAACTCATTAAAGAAATGGGCTTTGATGGTAAATCTGTTATCAATCCTCGTCAAGTCACGATCGTCCATGATTTTTTTGCGCCAACGGCTAAAGAAATTGACTATGCTGAAAATGTTCTGGCGGCTTATCAAGATGCTCTTGAGAAAAAGTCAGGTGTTATATCACTGAACGGTAAAATGATTGATCTACCGATTGTAGCGCGGGCGGAACGGGTATTGGCTTATGCCAAAGCGACAGCTGCCACTGCTGCCAAAGGAGGAAAATAATAATGAAAAACGCAATCGGAAGAGAAATTCCTGATTTTATACCAGGACTAGGGAAGGTGACTCCTTATGGCGGTGCTTTTGCTTATCAACCCGTTGGTCGTACTGCTGGGCCTCTTTTAAGTACTACCCAGCCACGAAAGGATAAATTATTAGCTTCTATTGAAATGGCCATTGATGCTGTTGGACTAAAGGACGGTATGACAATATCCTTCCATCACCATTTCCGTAATGGGGATAAAATATTAAATCGCGTCGTGGAAGCCATTGCTAAAAAGGGCATTCGTGACATCACCCTTTCTCCAAGTTCCCTTAATACTGTCAATGATGCTCTCATTCCTTATATTGAACAGGGCGTTATTACAGCCATTGAAACAAGTGGTGCCCGAGGGAAAATGGGCCGGTTTTTAACAGAAGGACATTTGAAAAAGCCTTTGCATATTCGCTCACATGGTGGCCGGGCTGCGGCGATTGAAAGTGGCACCATTCATATTGATGTGGCTTTTCTTGGTGCGCCAGCCTGCGATTCTTATGGCAATATTAATGGAGTTCAAGGCCAGTCGGCTTGTGGTTCCCTTGGTTATGCCATACAAGATGCGGCTTATGCCGATCAAGTTGTAGCTATTACGGATAATTTAGTTCCACATCCCCTGTTTCCTATTAGTATTCCCCAGACTCAGGTGGATTATATTGTTGTTGTTGACAGTATTGGTGATCCAAAGGGAATCGCCTCAGGAGCTCTTCGTTACACAAAGGATCCGAAAGAATTGCTCATCGCCAAATATGCTTCCGACGTACTGGATTATTCCGGCTATTTACAGCAGGATTTTTCCATGCAACTTGGTAGTGGCGGTGCTTCCATGGCCGTTGGTCGTTTTATTAAAGCCAAGATGATGGAACGAGGCATTACTGGTAGCTTTGGTGTTGGTGGCATGACGGGTGTTTTCGCGGAAATGATGGAAGAGGGCTTATTCAAAATGATGTTTGATGTGCAGAGTTTTGATATTCCAGCTATTGATTCCATTAGAAAAAATCTTAACCATTTGGAAATGTCGGCCTCTTATTATGCCAATCCCCATAATAGTGGTGCCATTGTTAATAACCTTGATGCTGTTATATTAAGTGCTACTGAAGTTGACATTGATTTTAATGTCAATGTTATTACAGATTCCAATGGCGTTATTATGGGCGCTTCGGGTGGTCACAGCGATACTGCTGCTGGTGCAAAACTTACCATTGTAGTAGCGCCATTGCTCCGCGGTCGTTTACCCATGGTTAAAGATACAGTTCAAACAGTAGTAACACCTGGTGAAACCGTCGACGCGATTGTTACTGAACGGGGAATTGCAATTAATCCTAGGAGATTAGACATAATTGATAATCTGAAAAATTCTGGGCTTCCTATTATGTCGATTCATGAACTTAGGGACATTGCTTATGGATTGTGCGGAAAACCAGAACCTATTCAGGTTAGTGATCAGATTGTTGGCGTTGTAGAATACCGGGATGGAACGATTATTGATGTAATTAGACGTCCAATACTCTAATAATCAGAAGCCTTGTTAAATAGTTAGGACTTTTTGATAACAAAGCGCTTTCTTAGGGAATTTGTCGCAAAGTAATCAGGTTTGCTTATTTCTCTCTATATAATAGTATTTACTATACGGTATAAAGGCTGCTCCTTCGAGCAGCCTTTATACCGTAGGCAAATAATCGACTACCATATTTTCTTGGTTGAGAGAGTAAGAAAATTAACAAAATTTATGAGTAATATTAGTCTTAAAATAAAAATGTTACAATATATTGAATATTGGTGTATACTCTGAATAGTTCATCGTAAATTAAATTTAAAAGGAGTACATAATGAAGAAAAAGTTATTGCTATTTTTATTACTAATAAGCTTTGTACCACTTCTCCTAGTTTCAATCGTATCTTCCTATTTATTTAACAGCAATGCTAAGGCTGATTATCTAGTATCAAGCCACTCTCAGGTAGAGCAATTGAAATTTGAGATTCAAGGTATTATGACGAAACATCTTGATTTGTTAAAACTACTAGCGACGATCCCTGCCATTCAATCATATGATGTCCTTCACGCAAAAACTCCTCTGGTTGAGGCTTCTCATACGTATCCTATGTTAGTACCTATCGTTGTGGACATGAACACTGGTAGGCAAATTGTTAAAAGTGATGAATCAGCTCTTGCCCCTAATATTAGTGATCGGAAATTTTTTCAATTGGCCATGAAAGGGCAAAGTGATGTAATTTCTGATATTTTAATTAGTAAAGATAATAATCACTTAATCATTGTTTTGGCAACTCCCATCCGTTCCGAGGATAAGTCCACGATTACAGGAGTATTACAAGGGACTATTGATCTGGACATGATGATTCAATTTGTATCAGAAAGATCGAAAGATGGTATCATATCATACATTGTAGATCGGGAAGGAAAAATAATTGCTCATCCACAACGTGAATTAGTTGAAAAACACACTGATTTATCCAAACTGGATTTCATACAAAAAAGCCTTCAAGGTGGTAACGGAACTGTTGAGATTAAAGATGAACAAGGTATCCTGAAAATCGTGAATTATACCTATGACTCTACAACGGGTTGGGTTATTGTACAAGAAATTCCTTACTCAATCTTAGCGGAAAAAAGCCATAAAATGCTGTTAACGAATGGCATTATTATTGCCGTTACCATGCTCATTGTTCTGCTATTAGGTTATATGATGGCGAATAAAATAACTAGGCCTGTCCAAGTCATTTTGGAAGAATGTATGCTATTAGCTCAAGGTGATCTTAGATCTAGAACAATGAAAGTAGTATCTAACGATGAGATGGGACAATTAGCGGAAGGTTTTAGTACCATGAGATCCAAGCTTCAGGATTTGATTTTATCCATAAAATCAGAGGCTGAATATGTAGCTTCATCCAGTGAACAATTGACGGCTAGTGCTCAGCAATCAGCAGAGGCCTCCAATCAAGTTGCTGGATCAATCAGCGAAATCGCCATAGGTGTGGACAAACAAGTTTGTTCAGCTGAACAAATGGTAATTGTTACTGAACAATTATCAGTTAGTACGGAGCAAGTAGTGAAAAATACTCAGGATTTATCCCATACTGCCAATACTACTTCACAGGATGCTCAAAGAGGAAAATTAGCTCTGGAACAAGCTGTAATGCAGATGAAAGACATAAGTAAAGGCTCAGAGGCAATTCAAATCGCTGTCGCCCACCTAGCGACAGGGACACAGGAAATTAACGAAATTGCTAACTTAATCTCTGCTATTTCTGGACAAACAAATTTGTTGGCTTTAAATGCCGCTATTGAAGCAGCTCGTGCTGGGGAACATGGTAGAGGGTTTGCTGTGGTGGCCGAAGAGGTGAGAAAGTTGGCTGAGGCATCTAATAAAGCTGCCTTACAAATTGGTGAATTGATTCAAAAAAATCAAACCAATATGAACCAGGCCATTACTGTAACCCAAACGGGTATGGATGGAATAAAAGCTGGTATGACTACTGTAAATGTTGCAGGAGAAACCTTTGGCAATATTGTTGAATCCATTATGGTATTGTCAAATCAAATTAATCAAATATCCTTATCCATTAAGCAAATCTCTTCCAATGGTCAAAGCTTATTAGCATCAGCCCAGGAGATTAATAAAATAAGCAAAGAAAATGCGGGAGAAACCCAAACGATTTCGGCTGCCACTGAAGAACAATCCGCTTCCATGCAGGAAATTGCTGCTTCAAGCCGAGAACTGTCTAATTTAGCTCATAATTTGGAAAATGCAGTGACAAAATTTCAAATTTAGGCGAATTTCTGTATTAAAAGTAGGAATTATCGTAGTAAAGATATGATAACTTCAGCAAATCATAGGAGTGTTAAAGAGTAATGATAAACCTATGGTTAATTAAAAATTTTATAAGGTAAAAGAAGGCTCATCAGGCAGATCACATAAGACTGCTCGATGGGCCTTTTGAGTCTTTCAATAACATGTCATGAGTTTTTGTTCCTAGGGTATTTGAGTAGGGGAAAATAGTGATTGTACCATGCAGTAGTATGGGAATGCCCCGCTCTTTGTTGACATCCTCTACTCTTTACCATACAATGTAATTATTTGCAAAAGAATCAAACTCTCTTTGCTATTCTATTTCAGTCAGCAAGTAAACCAACGATATAAGTTATGTTAAAGATTGTTTATAGCCATATTGTTAGTCTGCCGAAAATGGTTATAGGGCATGACTTGCTTTTGTATATAACCAGCCTCAAAGATTGTTAGCAAAAATATTTAATTCAACTTATATAATTTATGAAAATTAGTTTAGGTGGTGATCAACATATGATTCAACATAAACATGTTACCCTACTACAAGTAGCAGAACATGCCGGTGTATCGCGGGCGACGGCTTCTCTAGCGGTGCGTGGTAGTAAAAAAATTTCTGATTTAACGCGGGAAAAAGTGTTGAATTCCATCAAGGAACTGGGGTATATTTATGATCGTGTTGCCGCTAATCTTCGTTCAAAGTCATCTTCAACGGTTGGGTTAATTATCATGGATTTGGCTAATCCATTTTATTCGGAAGTATTAATTGGCATTCATCAAGAATTGACTAAGTGTGGACAGACAGTTATTTTAGGTACGACTTTTGATTCTTATGACACACAAAACCGTCTGCTTTCAACAATGCTGGAACATAGAGTGGGTGGAATCATTTTATTTGCTGTTCCCGGGAGTAAAAGTGAAGCCCTAGAACAAATACAATATTGGGGTATTCCTGTAGTTTTAGTCGGCAGAAAAGTTCCAGAAGCCAATTGTGATTATGTAAGTGTGGACAACGTGGTGGGCGGGGAATTGGCCGTGGACCATCTGATACAAAAAGGCCATCGCCGCATTGCTTTTTTGGGTGGTCCTTCCCAAATTACTTCTTGGCAGGAACGAAAGCAAGGATATGATAATGCTCATCGGCAAGCAGGCATTACAATTGATCCTTCATTGATAATAGAGGGCCCTGTCTCAAGAGAATCTGGTGTAGAGTTGATTCAGGAGATTTTGCGTATACCTGACCCTCCCACTGCCGTTTTTTGCTATAATGATGTAATCGCTCTAGGAGCCATGATGAAGCTAAGAGAAATGGGGATGACTCCCGGCCGGGATATAGGGGTAATTGGCTTCGATAACATTCAGGAGACAACCCTGCTGTCGCCCAACCTGACAACGGTATCATCTTTTCCACGCTTCATGGGTATACAGGCTGCCACCCTTTTACATAAACGGATGGAAGGACTTAGCAGCGAACCACAAAACATTATTCTACAGCCTAAACTTATTGTCCGCGAATCATGTTGATCAGCCAATAAAGTGGATTTGGTTATCACCCAAAGTCTAGTATTAAGTATCGTATTATGATGCTTGATACTAGACTTTACTTATATTATCGAAATAGTCTAAACCGGTTGACAATTCTAACAAAACCTAATATAATTCTATTAGATCGATCTAATAGAATTATATTAGGTTTCAATGTCCAAAAAATAAAACAGAAAAACATATCAAAAGTAGCTGGTACTGAGTAGCACGTAAGGCAATATTATGATGGAAGAACATTTTTATTAGAAAAGAAATTTATGGCTTTATATGTAATATTTTTATAATGTAATGAATTTTTAAAGAATTATTTGATTCAAAGAAATTTTTTGTGAGCAAGTGGGTAATTTATTTTTATATGTGGCTAGATTTATAGTTTATTTATGGCAAATATAATGAAATGAGGAGAAAAATAATGAGTTTACGAGAAGAAGCATTACAGTATCATCAAGAGAAAAATGGTAAATTAGGTGTAGTTGCGAAGGTACAATTAAAAGATGGTTATGATCTTAGTCTGGCCTACACCCCAGGGGTGGCAGAACCTTGCATGGAAATTCACCGGGATAAAGATTTATCCTTTGAATATACATGCCGTGGTAATATGGTGGCTGTTATTACTGATGGAACGCGGGTGTTAGGGTTGGGTGATATTGGACCAGAAGCAGCCATACCAGTCATGGAAGGGAAAGCTGTGTTATATAAAACTTTCGGTGATGTTGATGCTATACCTTTGTCCCTCAACACCAAAGATGCAGATGAATTTATTAAGACGGTTCTGATGCTGGAACCTAATTTTGCTGGAATCAATTTAGAAGATATTGCTTCACCTAAGTGTTACGATATTGAAGATGCCCTGAAGGCCCAAATGGCTATACCTGTATTTCATGATGATCAACATGGCACAGCCATTATTGCTGTCGCTGCGACAATTGGTGGGCTACGGTTTGTAAAAAAACAATTGTCTGAAGTGAGAATTGTGGTGAATGGTGCTGGTGCTGCGGGTACAGCCATTGTCCAACTGTTACTGAATGCTGGTGCCAGTCATGTCATCATGATGAATTCTAAAGGTGCGATGTATGATGGTATGGAAATGTCCCGCATTAATCGTGTTCAGGCTGCACTATTATCTAAAACTAATTTACAAAAGCAACAAGGTAACATTGCTGAGATTGCTAAAAAAACAGATGTTCTCATCGGTGTATCCCAACCAGGTGCCTTTACGGCTGAGATTGTTCAGAGTATGAATGCTGATTCTATCGTATTATCTCTGTGTAATCCTGATCCAGAAATCAGTTATGCTAATGCTAAGGCTGCTGGGGTAAAAGTGGCCGGTACAGGTCGCTCTGACGCCCCAAATCAAGTTAATAATGTAAATGTTTTCCCTGGACTTTTCCGTGGAGCCATTGATGTGAGAGCCCGTCAAATTAATGAAGAAATGAAATTAGCAGCTGTCCATGCCATTTCAGACATCATTACGGATGAAGAATTACGAGAAGATTATGTTGTGCCGAATGTTTTTGATAAACGAGTTGCTCCAGCGGTAGCAGCAGCAGTCGCCCGTGCCGCAATAAAAACAGGTGTTGCCAGAACCATTGTTGACCCTGCAGAAGTAAAGGCTAAAGCTATTACTAGAATTAATCTAGCGTAAACAAAGGCTCCGTTGCGCAGAGTAACAACGGAGCCTTTTTGGTTTTTATATAGCGAAGAACTAATGTGGATAAGGAATAAAGATTGAGCCAAAGGAAAAGAATATCCGTTCTAGCATAATTGTAAATCGAGATCTTGGTTCTAAGTAATCATTAATTAGTTTTATACGCCTACACGTTTAATTTCACCAACAATAAAGAGATAGGAGAAAGCACCAAGTAAGCTTGCCTCCCATGTTTTTATAGCAGGGAAGAAAATCAGCAAATAATGTTAACGATTAACCCTGAACGCTACTTTTACATCGGCTTTATATTCAGCAATATGCCCACTATTGATATTAGCGGTAAAATTAGTCACTTCAACACCAAAGATGTCATCGATTGTCCTTGATGCTTCCATCACTGCATTATCAACGGCATCGGCCCAGTTATGACTGGAAGTGCCAACTAACTCAATCACTTTTGTTACCACGTTTATTACCTCCTTGAGTATATAATATTTACCCACTTATAGTTTGTACATTATTAACAGTATTATACTGAATAAATGTTAAAATCACGGCTATTCTTTAGTTAGATTTATAGATAATTATAGGCAAAAGGAGACCAATTGGCATTTGCTAACTGATCTCCTCTTTATAATTAATAGTGTGCAATTGATCGATTATCATATTATAATATAGGATAGTAATGGTAGATGATGGTATGCCTTATGATAGTACTGGGTATAAAATAAGGGCTTTGCGTGTAAAATAAGGCGCACCTACTACTTTATTTGACTGAGATTGTCAGAAGTTTGACTCAGCACATAATCAATGAATGCTGTTATTGCTGGTGATTGGTATTGGCGTTTGAGTACGGCTAAAGCAATGTGCTTTATGATGGGCTTCTTGAGTCTAACAACGGAAATGTTAGGTTGCATGCAGGAGAGTACCGTGTCCAATGGGAAAAGGGCGACTCCCATTCCAACACCAACAAGGGCAAGGCTTGTTTCGGAGTGGCTACTTTGGCATACAATGTTAGGAGCAAAGCCAGCATCGTGACAAGCTTTCGAATAGATATTATGGATGCTTTGGTCTGCACTGGGAAAGATAAAATTTTCATTCATTGCTTCCGCTAAATCTATGATGCCTTTCTTCGCCAAAGCATGGTCAGAGGAAGTAACAAGAACAAATTCGTCATTAGCCAATGGGTAAAAGTCTAGATCATCATTACCGATGGTATTTGTTGGTGGGGTCAGAAGGGCCACATCGATTTCAGACGTGCGCAGTAGCTCTGTTAGTCGATAGCTACCATTTGTAGCAATATTTAAGTATAACCCTAGATGTTTATTATGAAAAGTAGTAATCAGTGTGACGAAGTCAATACTTTCTAGGGTTGTAATTGCACCAATATTGAGAGTGCCTTTTGTAAGTCCAACGTGAGACTGCATACATTGCCGTGCTGTTTCAATTTTGGATAATATTTCTTTAGCGTGAAAGATGAACTCAGTACCAGCAACTGTTGGGCGGACAGCGCGTGTTGTTCGTTCAAATAGTTTGACTCCTAGTTCAGACTCAAGTTTAGTGATTTGTTGAGATAATGATGATTGGGCGACACAAATTTCCTCGGCTGCGTGAGTGAAATGCCGATGCTTGGCAACTTCAATAACATATTGTAATTGATGTATCTCCATAATTTGATCTCCTTTTAATCACTGGTACCTATTAATATTATCATAATTATCGATTGAAAAGATATTGAAAATGATATAAAATCTAATAAATTGATGAAAGAATAGTGTAGTATCATGTAGGCGTCTGACATTTTTTAAGAAGGAGGGTGTAATGTGAATTTGCCTGCCAAAGTTATTGGTTGTGAAGTAGCACTTAGAGATGGCTTGCAAAATGGAAAAGTACTCCTAAATATGGAACAAAGGGTCGAAGGTATAGAGAAATAGAGTATTGTTTATTGGGCGCTCCGTCCAATAAAAGATAGGTTATGAAATAGTAAGTTTCATTGTTAAAGATGGTACATAGAGTGATATAGTTAATTGAAAAGAAATGAAAGATTAAGTGGGGGGCATAACTTTGCTGAAAAAGATTACTACTCGAAAAGAACGTTGTAAGGGCTGTGGCGTATGTGTAGCTTTTTGTCCTAAGAAAATATTAGCCTTAGATAATCTAAGTAAAATTTATTTAACAGATGAAGAAAGCTGTATTAAATGTGGACGATGTGAATTAATGTGTCCAGATTTTGCAATTCGCGTTTATAAGGAGGAAGGTAAATGAAAGAAGCAAGACTCATGCAGGGGAATGAAGCTTGTACAGAAGGAGCTATTGCTGCTGGTGTACGGTTTTTCGGCGGATATCCTATCACTCCCTCAACAGAGGTAGCAGAAATTATGGCTGAAACTCTTCCTAAACTTGGTGGCACGTTTATTCAAATGGAAGATGAAATTGCTGGGATGGCCGTTGTTATTGGGGCTTCCTTGGCAGGTAAAAAAGCCCTGACGGCCACATCAGGCCCAGGATTTTCTTTGAAACAAGAACTTATCGGTTATGCTTGCATTGCAGAAATACCAGTAGTTATTGTCAACGTGCAACGGGTAGGTCCAGCAACTGGACAGCCTACTTCCCCATCCCAAGGTGATGTTATGCAGGCGCGTTGGGGTACACACGGAGATCATCCCATGATTGCCTTATCACCATGGACGGTACGGGAGTCCTTTGATATAGGAGTCATGGCTGTTAACTACGCAGAACGATTCCGCACTCCAGTTATTATTCTTCTTGATGAAGTGGTTGGACATATGCGTGAAAGAGTGGTTCTGCCCGAAGATGAAGATATTGAAATCTATCCGCGTCGGGCCCCAGCTTCTACCATTGCAGAAGGGTATAAACCTTATACACCTATGGCTGATTTAGTACCAAATGTTGCAGATTTTGGCACGGGAAATCGCATTCATGTCACTGGATTGGTACATGATGAAACTGGTTTTCCCACGGGCAGTGCCCAAGTAACGGAAGATACGATCAAACGGTTACATGAAAAAATTACTAGAGTCCAAGATGAAATTACCCATTATGATGAGTTTTTTATGGAAGATGCTGAACTAGTAGTCTTTGCTTATGGTGGGACGGCTCGTACTGCTTACGTTGGTGTAGAACAAGCACGTAAGAAGGGAATTAAAGTGGGCATGATTCGTATGATGACCATTTGGCCTTTTGCTGATAAAGTAGTTGAAGCTGTTGCCAAAAAGGTAAAGGCTATCCTTGTTCCTGAAATGAACTATGGACAACTGGTTCTTGAAGTGGAACGGGCTTCTCATGGCTTGACTAAAGTAGTATCTCTTCCTAAATATAATACAATGATTTTTACTCCTAATGAAATATGTTCAGCCATAGAAAATCTTGCTGTGGAGGTGGCAAAGTGAGAGATTACGAAGAATATTTCCGGAATAATCGATTACCACATATTTGGTGCCCAGGCTGTGGTAATGGAATAGTAATGAAAGCTCTTGCGAAAGCTATTGCAAAATTAGACTTAGATCAAGATAAAACGGTGATTGTTTCGGGTATTGGTTGCTCTTCCCGAGCATCCGGATATATGGATTTTGATACTCTGCATACGGCTCATGGGCGCGCTATTCCTTTTGCGACAGGGGTAAAACTTGCTAATCCTGAATTAAACGTTATTGTTATTACTGGCGATGGGGATTGTACAGCCATCGGCGGCAATCACTTTATTCATGGTGCAAGACGTAATGTAGACTTAACGGTTATATTGTTTAATAACAATATTTATGGTATGACGGGTGGTCAAGCTTCGCCTCTTACGCCGGTGGATAAGAAAGCGACAACGGCTCCTTTCGGCACAGTAGACCGTCCGTTTGATCCTTGTGAACTTGCCAAAGCGGCGGGGGCAACGTATATAGCTCGCGGTACGGCATTTCATGCCAATCCATTAGTTGATCTTATGGTTAAGGGCATACAAAACAAAGGATTTTCTCTAGTTGAAGCCATCACTCAATGTCCGATTGCCTATGGTCGTAAAAATAAATTAGGTGATGCACCTAATATGCTTAAATTGATGGGTGAGAATGGGGTCGCTATTGATGCTTATAATAAATTAACGGATGAACAAAGGGGCGAAAAATTCCCGATTGGTGTTCTTTATCAAAAAGAAGCACCTGAATATACTGCACAATATGCTAAAGTGATTGAACGGGCTGGGGGGACACGAAAATGATAGAAATTCGCTTATCAGGATCTGGCGGACAAGGCGTGATCACAGCAGCAATTATTTTGGCTGAAGCTGCGATTATGGAAAAGAAAGAGGCTGTACAGTCTCAATCCTATGGGCCTGAGGCCAGGGGTGGTGCTTCAAAGGCTGAAGTCATCATCTCAGATAAATTTATTTACCACCCTAAGGTAGTTAACCCTGGTATTGTACTTGCCCTTACCCAACAAGCTGCAAATAACTACGTAAGCGATCTGAAGGAAGGGGGAGTACTGATTATTGATGAAGATTTAGTACCAGAACCACCTACCGGTATGAAAGTCATTAAGGTACCCATTACTCGATTGGCCGTTGAAAAATTGGGTAAAGAACTATTTACCAATATTGTCGCACTGGGCATTTTGGTGAAGGTGACAGGGGTTGTTTCATTCGAGACAATTCAAAAAGCCGTGGCTAAACGGGTGCCACCTGCTACAATAGAAAAAAACATGGAAGCCTTGCGCATTGGTTATGAAGCAGTCTAAGTAATACGTTTCATTTACATAAGTAAGTACAGTGATTTTCTTCCTTCAGGTTGGGGTTCCAGCCTGAAGGAAATGAATGAATTAGGAGGCCTAAAGTGCAGAGTAAAGTAATTGGTGAAGGAACTAAGCCCCTAATATGTACCCCCCTAGTGGGAACGACCAAAGAGGCTCTACTTGTTGAATTATTTAATATCCTTATTAAAAAACCTGATATGATTGAGTGGCGTGCAGATTTTTTTGAAGGTATTGCTAATACGAATCAAGTCATCACCATCGCAAAAGAAATTAAAGAAATAATGGGAGATATGCCTATTATCTTTACAATCCGTTCTAGTCGCGAAGGTGGTCAACCCATACCCCTATCAGATAGTGAAGCCATTGCATTAAATGTAGCCATCTGTACTGATACAAATGTAGAATATGTGGATTGTGAATTAAGCAATCGTCCAGAGCACTTTGAAGAGCTGCGCAAAGTTGCCCAGGCCAATGGTACAAAAGTAATTGCGTCTTTCCACGATTTCAACTCCACACCAAGTAAAGATATTTTAATGCAAAAAATTATACAGTCAGAGACCTGTGGTGCTGACGTAGCTAAAGTGGCCGTTATGCCACAAACTTTAGAAGATGTACTGACCTTGTTTAGTGTAACATTAGAGGCGAAAAACACACTAAAGATACCAGTGATTAGCATGTCCATGGGAAGGCTTGGTGCTGTAACCCGTATGATCGGAGGAGTTTTTGGCTCGACTGTTAGTTTTGCTATTGGTCAAAATAGCTCAGCACCTGGGCAAGTGCCCATTGAAGATCTAGAGACGGTTTTTCAGATCATGGAAAAATCCATGGGAATCTAAGTACAAAGATGCCCTCGACGGGAATTTTGCTAAAATAGCTCTTAAAAATCAAGGGGGATACGTATGAAAGAATTAATTTCTAAGCAACTCGTCAAGTACTTGGAGAACAGAGGCGTAGAACATATCTTTGGTCTTTGTGGTCACACGGTGATTGCATTTTTAGCAGAACTAGCCAAAAGTGAAAAAATTAAGTTTATTAATGTTCGTCATGAACAAATTGCCTCCCATGCGGCTGATGGTTATGCTCGCGTAACAA
>Ga0209123_1002030_pt1 | contig 18199 bp, 14 predicted proteins | sample BarGraIncu00431A_FD_184500 | JGI IMG/M metagenome (GOLD analysis project Ga0209123, IMG submission 184500) | Arctic peat soil microbial communities from Barrow, Alaska, USA - Barrow Graham LP Incubations 004-31A (SPAdes) (version 2) | ecosystem: Environmental > Terrestrial > Soil > Wetlands >... | reverse complement strand
AATTGATTTATATCCTTTATTAAAAGTAAAAGTTACTAACAAATTTATTAAAAATGTCAAAGGTATAATATATATATTATATAATATCAAATTTCTAATTGTTGGTTCTATATTTTTAGATTGGTAAAAGTTTATTGCTGCAAATGAACAATAAGCAAGAATAAAGCAAATAGTTATTATTATATATTTCATAATTATTAGACCTTTCTTTAAACAGATTTAATATATTAATTTCAAATCTTTCGATTTTTGTTTTTTAATATAATACGCTAGTATAATTATATACTTTTTAAGTTTTTTGTCAATATATTATTAAAAATTTATATAGGTTTATTTAATATATTAAAAATATAAAATGCCCTAGAATAATTTCCAGGACATTTTTTTCATAGTTTGTTATTTAGTATTTAAAACTCTTTGTTCTTGAGTCATTACGGCCAGTGCTCTAACATTATCAATATTCAAGCATAATTTATCTGATATTCTAGTTCCTAAATTTACATCCGTCTTATAGAACAATGCAGTCATTCTATATTGTAATTTCAAATCAGCTAGCTTCAAACTATCGCATATATTATTAATAAGCATTTCTTTTTGTTTATCGTTCATTACTCTTCTAAACAACTCACCTGGTTGTTCAAAATCTATATCTGATGATGGATATGTATGTCTCTGTACAAATCCAGAAACATCAAAATCTGGTATTCTATATTTTTCATCAGTATAAACATCCTCATAGCTATTCGGAAAATAATTAAGTTTAGTGTTACCTTGCGTTGTATCTGCCATATTACCATCTTTTTCATATGTTGTAACTAAGTTTTTGGGTTTATTTACAGCAAGCTCATTTACATTTACCCCTATTCTATGTCTATGAGAATCTGGATATGCCATAAGTCTTCCTTGAAGCAGTTTATCTGGCGATGGACCTATTCCACTTACAAAATGAGAAGGTGAAAATGCTGCTTGCTCTATATCAGTGTAAAAGTTTTGTGGATTCTTATTAAGTACCATTCTTCCAAGTGGAATAAGTGGATAATCTTTATGATACCATACTTTTGTAGGATCAAAAGGATCAAATCTATATTTTTTTGCTTCTTCAATACTCATTATTTGTACATATACTTTCCAAGAAGGATAGTTTGCACATTTTATATTATCATACAAGTCACGCATTGAGCTATCTGGATCTGTACCTGACAATATGGTAGCTTCTTCATCAGTCCAATTTTCAATACCTTGTTCTGTTTTAAAATGATATTTTACCCAGCAATATTTATTTTTTTCGTTGTACCACATAAATGTATTAGTTCCAAATCCATGCATATGCCTAAATCCTTTTGGTGTTCCTCTATCAGAAAATAATATCATAACCTGATGCATAGATTCTGGAGTAAGTGAAAAAAAATCCCAAACCATATTCGGACTTTTAAGATTGTTTTTTGGATCTCTTTTTTGTGTATGTATAAAATCAGGAAATTTCATAGCATCACGTATAAAGAAAACTGGTGTATTATTACCTACTAAATCATAGTTTCCATCTTCTGTATAGAATTTAAGTGCAAATCCTCTGGGATCTCTGGCACTATCTGACGAACCTTTTTCGCCACCAACCGTCGAAAATCTAGCTAACATTTCAGTTTTTTTACCTACATTTGATAAAAATTTTGCGCATGTATATTTACTTAAATCATTTGTAACTTCAAAATATCCAAACGCACCAGATCCTTTTGCATGAACAACCCTTTCAGGTATTCTCTCCCTATTAAAATGTGCCAGTTTATTCAGCAAATAAGTATCTTCTATAACTGTTAAACCCGGTATACCAGTAGATAATGAAAAATTATCGTTTGATATTGCATTTCCTAACTCATCTGTTAATTTTCTCATAAATAAAATCACCCATTACATTCTATTATGCAACAGATGATTTTATTACTTATGTGTTTTTAATTCTCTATTTTACTATTGATACAACAGCTTTTGTGTAGTCTAATGTGTTCAAAAAATCTTTTATATCTTTAATGGTTATTTCATTTAATATCTCTATATCATAATATAATTGACTCTCGTGCAATATGCTGTCTATTATTCTTCTGTAGGAATTATTTAGATTTTCTGACTCTACAATATTTTCACCAATTTTTCTTCTTTTAGTATTTTGAAATAACTTTTCATCTATTTCTCCATTTTTAAGTTCATCTATATAGCTAAAAATATCGTTTTGTATCATTTCTGATTTTGTTGATGTTGTAGAAATTATAATATGTGAAAAATCAGTAGTTCCTTCATATGTGAAGTCAATATCATCACTAACTGCACCTTTATTATATTCTATCTCATAAAACTTCGAACTCTTTGAAAAATACATTTCTGAAATTATATCAGATATAACTTCTCTTTTTACTATTTCATTCTTTTCAGTAGGCATTAGTTTATACCCGATAGAAATCTGTGGCATATATAGTCCCATATCTTTTTCTATTTTTTTCTGTAATATATTTTTTGGTTCATTTACCCCAAATTTAATTACTTTTTCACTTTTTATATTCTTTTCATATAGTTGTATATTATTCTCTATTATGCTTAGTGTATCACTTACTTCTACATCACCTATAATAACAACAAACATGTTATTAGGATTATAAAATGTATTATAACATGTATATAAAATATCTTTATCTATTTTTGAAATACTATCTATAGTCCCTGCTATATCTATTCTTACTGGATGATTAATATACATAGCTCTAAGTGTATTAAAATATACATTAAAATTAGGATCATCATCATACATTGATATTTCCTGACCTATAATACCTTGTTCTTTTTTTACGTTTTCAACGGTAAAATATGGAGTTTTAACTAACTCTATAAGCATTTCTAAACCTTTTTTAAATTTATTAATTGTTTCAAAATAATATACTGTATGATCAAAAGAAGTATATGCATTTGCAGATATCCCCTCTTTAGAAAATAAATCTAACGAGTTTTCTCCTTCTTTTTCAAATAATTTGTGCTCTAAAAAATGTGCTACTCCATCTGGCATATCAACTCTTTTGCCAGTTAATATATTGATAAAATCATTATTAATAGATCCATATTTAGTACCAAACATTCCTATTTTTTTGGTAAATCCAGGTTTAGCACAAATATATACTTCTAATCCATTTGAAAGCACTGTTTTATGAATAGTTTCACTTAATGTTTCATTGTTTACAATTTCTATATTATTCTTCACTATTTTCACCACCTAGTAAGTAGATTAACTCAATTTTAACTTTTTCTGCAACTTTAGCAACATCTTTCAACTGAACCTCTTTCATATTACAAATTAGTTCTTCTATTGTTAAATATTTGCCACTTATTGCGTTTGTATATACAAGTTTAGCAAGAGAAATTTTAGAATCATTCCATTCTAATAAATCGTTTATTAATGATTCTTTTGAAGAATTAAGTTCTGATTCAGATATATTTCCGTTTTTCATTTCTTCTATCTGCTGCAATATTACTGTTTTAGCTTTTTCATAATTGATTTCTTCTATACCTGCATATATAACGAAAATTCCTTTAAACCTGTAATATCTTGATTTTGCTGTATATGCTAAAGATTCTTTTTCCCTAACGTTTTGAAATAATTTAGAACTAGGTGTTCCACCTAAAATACTATTGTACACATTAAGTGCATAAAAATCATTATCCTCTAAATTTTCTACTCGCATACCTATTGTTATTACAGCTTGGTTAGTTTGGATTTTCTCTTTTATTTCTTTTATTTCTGATGTGAAATCTCTATTTTTATGAGATATATTAATTAATTCTTTATTAAAGTCTACTTTATCTAACTTGTTTTTAAAAACGTTATCTAAATACTGCTCTATGTCATCATAACCATTTAAATTTCCAGATACTACAATTGATATGAAAGATTTTTCTAATAATTTTATATATGAATCATATATATCTTCTAATTTAATATTTTCTGCATCCTTTATATCCCCATATATATATGTTCCAAAAGGCTCATTAGAACAAAGTAGTTCCTCAGTTTTAAGCACTGCATATTTTAATTTTTCATCTTTTCTTTTATTTATTTTATCTAAAACAAAACTTTTTTCTCTTTCAAATATTGCACTATCAAATTTATTGTTTTCCATTTTCGGATTATATATAATCTCATATAAAAAATCTATTGCTGGTTTAAGTACATCTTCTTTGTTTGGCAAAAATTCTTTATTAACACATTCTAACCTAAACTCAACATTGTATAAATCCCCTATTTTTTCCATATTAATATCGAAATTAGTTCCATATAAACTAGATAAATATTCTTCTATTTCTTTAGTTGTTTTATATTTATTACAACCCTTAGCAAGCACCAAACTTGTTATTACATTTTTAGGCACTTCGTCTTTTTTAGTTTCAAAAGTAAAATTATATGATATATATATACTTTTAAATTTATTGTCATTTACCTTATATATATTTTTCATTAAGATCTCCTTTACATTAATAATTCTTTAACTATCTCACTAACTAATTTTCCATCTGCTTTTCCACTTGTTTTAGCTCTTAAATCTTGCATTACTTTACCCATATCTTTAGACGATACCGCACCAGTTAATTTAATTGATTCTTTTACCATTTCTCTTACCTGTTCTTCGTTTAACTGCTCAGGTAAATATTTAGATAAAACTTCAATCTCTTTATTCAAATCTTCTACTAAGTCTAGTCTATCTGCTTTTTCAAATTCTATTATTGCTTCTTTTCTTTTTTTCACTTCTTTTGATGCAACAATTTTCATTTCAACTTCATTTAATACTTTTTTCTCATCTTTTTCTATTTGTAATATTGCAGCTCTAAGTAATGTAATAGTATTTTTTCTAAGTTCCTCTTTATTTCTCATAGCTTCTTTTAGTTCATTCATTAACATTTCTTTCATTTATATACATCCCTTCTATTATATTATATTATATCTTATTTTAAACTATTTATCCTTTTTATCTTCTATATTTTTATCTAATTGTTTAATACTGTTATGTTTCATCGTTGTTACAAACCCAAGTATTATAAATGTTATCGTTGCACATATAAGTAAAATAAGTTTATATATATCTGCAGAAATTATAGTAACAGCAGCGATACATAGTATACTTGTTACTATATATAATGTAAGTACCGCTTGTCTTTGATTAAATCCAAATTTAAGTAATCTATGATGTACATGACCACCATCTGGACTAAGCATTGGTTTCCCTGCTAAAAATCTCCTTGTCATAGCAAATAATGTATCAAATATTGGTACACCTAGTGTAAGTATTGGAGCTATTATAGCTATTAACGTATATCCTTTTGCAAATCCTAATATTGATACTGTGGCTAATGTAAAACCTAAAAAATTAGATCCAACATCACCCATAAATGTTTTTGCTGGGTTAAAATTATATGGTAAGAAACCTAAAGTAGCTCCGACTAATACAGCAGTTATAACGATTGCTTCTAAACTAGCGGAAGTTGTTATAAATATAGTAAGTAATGCAGTTGCAGAAATTGCAGATATACCAGCTGCTAATCCATCTAATCCGTCTATTAGATTAACCGCATTAGTTATTCCAATAACCCAAACTAATGTTATTGGAAACGATAAGAACCCGAAATCTATTAAATCAGTATATATAAATGGTATTTTGATTCCTTCAATGGATATTCCAAAAAAATATATTATAGTTGCTGCTAACACCTGAAATATAAATTTATGTCTTGCTCTCAAATTATAGATATCATCAATCAAACCCATAGATGATATAATTATTGCACCTATTATATATCCTACAAATTTATTATCTAATGTAATTGATGGTATACTCATAGTTATTAAGTAATATAACGCTAATCCTACAAACATTGATATAACTATAGCTAGTCCACCAATTCTAGGCATTGGTTTTACATGTACTCTTCTGTTATCCTTTGGGATATCAACAAATCCAAATTTGTTTGCAAATCTTATAGTTAAAGGTGTAATAATTATAGATAATACAAATGTTATTATTATTATAAAATAAACTATTCCCATAATTTTTCACCAAATTTATTTTCCATGTCTTTTATTTTATTTATTCTTCTTAAATGTCTTTCTCCTTCAAAAGGAGTATTTATATACGTATTCACGATATTTATAACTTTTTCTCTGTTTTTAGAATATTCTAATCTTCCGCCAAGGCATAATACATTAGAATTATTATCTCTTTTTACCATACTCGCAGTATATTCATCAAAACACGGAGTTGCAATTATTCCCTTTACTTTATTACAAGCCACAGAAATACCTATACCAGTACCACATATTGCAATGCCTAAATTTGTTTCATGTTTCAAAACACCTATACACACCTGTATTGCAACATCTGTGTAGTCATCGTCTGGATTCTTATCATAATCTGTAACATCAACATACTCAATGTTTTTTTCTTTAAAGTAACCTATTATTATATTTTTTAACTCAAATCCTGCATGATCTGCACCAATTATTATCATAACTTCACTTCCTTATAACATTTCTATTAATTTATCTATATTTTCTACTATATCTTTTGCTGTGGCGTTATATACATTAATATCTAATCCCCAAGGATCATCTATATCTTTATACATTTCTTCATTATTTACATATTCTTTTAAAGTGAACATTTTTTCATTTAGAGATGGATAAATTTGAAGAACTTCCCTCTTGTGATTTTTTGTTAATACAAGAATTATATCATAGTCTAGTATATTAGAATCTTCAATACTAGTTGCTCTATGTCTTGTTAAATCTATATCATATTTTTTCATAGATTCTATTGCATTATCTGTAGCACATTGACCGTAAATTGCATTTGTACCACAAGATGATATTATATATTCATTCTGTTTATTTAAATCGTATAGCCTTTTTTGCATGTACGCATGTGCCATTGGACTTCTACATATATTTCCAGTACATATAAACATAATACTTTTCAAAATATCACTCCTCATCATTTTTATATATTATACCAATATAAGTATTAATTATCAATAGTTATATTGAAAATATGAGGCCTTTTAAACAATTACCTATATAATATAAAAAATAGTGTCACAATTTGCAACACTATTTTCCTGATTTAGTTATTTTTTCAAGTTCTTTTTGAAATAATTTATCAAAGTCTGGTACTTCACCTTTGTTCTGCTTTTTTTTATTTTTACTATTTATTTGATTCTTATAAGTACCTGTACTATTTGTTATATCGACTTTGTGAACAATAATCTTGCCATAATCAGAATCTGCCATTAGACATTCCTCCTTAGAAAAATATATTTATATACATTATATCACATATGTCAATATATGGTATAACTCTTAAATTTTAATTATATATAAACCTAGTAATAACCCTATAACATATATTAAAGACACTATTTTTTTCTTAGATATTTCTTTAGAACTTGGTATTAAATCACATGAAACTATATACAACATACAACCTCCAGATAATGATAAACTTAGCGCAATATATGTATCAGAAATCGTTCCTAATATAATTCCAAAAATTGCTCCAATTGCTGTGGGCATACCTAAAAAAACTGCTTTAATTAACTTTTTCACAATATTACTCTTTTCTTTATTTAATCCAATACCTACAACTATTGTCTCTGGTAAATCATGCACTAAATTCAAAATTAAAATAGATATTCCTAGCGAAAGTGAAAAAACAAATGCAGATCCTATTGCAATTCCTTCAACAATGTTATGAATAGACATTGATATTATTATAATTAAAGCTGATGTATTAATTAAATTATCTTTTGCTTTTTTAGATCTATTAACAAATATGTCTAATATAAGTACAAGTATTACTCCTGATACACATCCAAATAATGTTAAATATATATTGGATATTTCTATACTTTTTGGTATCATTTCAAAACATACTATCCCTGTCATCATTCCAGCAGATATCTCATATAGACTTGCAACTACATTATTTCTTTTGGAATTTATACCATTTCCAATTAAAACTCCTACTACACTAGTTATTATACCCATTACAAATACTAGAAAAAAAACATTAAGCCACATAAAAAATCCACCTCTTAAACAATATATTCAAGAGATGGATTTTTATTTATACTAATTCTTTATATTGCCATCAGAGCTTTCTATTAATTCGAAATCTACTTTATAATCACTAGGTGCTAGTTGTACATATGTAATTCCATCATTTAATACTATCTCTTTATTAGCTGCATCCAGCCATATTGTCTTTGCTACAGCAGATTCTTTTTTCCATGTTATATCAATATATTTACCATTCGTGATGTAATATCCTTTTCCTGTACCTATATTTTCAAGTTCTTGTCTACCTTTTGTCTCAACATCTGGTAGATTATAATTTTTCACATACATAATAATTATATTTTTAGCATAATATTGTTTGCCTGTTTCTCTATCCTTATCAATAATCCCTCTCATACTTCTATAAAATATTTTATCAGTCTTATCATATTTATATGATACATTATGCAAATCAGAATACTTTATTTTAAGACCACTAATCTCAGTACCTTGTTCAAGATTTAATTCATCCACACTATAACTATATATAGGAGTATCACTTCCAGAGTCTAAATACTTTTTACTAGTTGCTGTTTGTTTTATCTTTTCTATACTTGAAAATGCATTATGATAACCGCCACCAACACGCCAAAAATAATTATCGTATATTCCATTTATATTATTTACATTAAATGTTCCTATTGTTGTTTGAGCTTTAGGGCTCCATCCAAAATGTGCAAATATAGCATTATGTTCCATTGCATAATGTACAAAGTAATGTCTTGCACTTCTTATAGGACCGATTTTAGCAGTAGTTTTATTTTTAAATAATGCTACCATTCTTGTTTCTCCGCCCTCAATTATCATCTCATATATCATATAAGCATCTTGTAAACCAGAATGTGGCCAAGCAGCTTGCTCATTATCTATCATAACTGCTATCGGTCTATCAAATCCCGTATATATTTGTAGCTTTTTCACTTCTTTTATTTCCTCGGCTACTTCTTCTGTTTTATTTAATTCATCAACTGCTATATCATTTGTTGATTTATTAACTTTCAAGTATCTATCATAATATATATATACAAGTACTGATGATAATACTATTAATAGTATTAATATATATAAAATCTTCTTTTTTTTCATAAAATTAATCCCCATTTCAATTAAATTATATCTAGACTATATAACTCTAGTATATCATATGAAAATAAATTTAGCAATAGCTCAATTAGAAATAAAAATTATAATTTAAACTAAATTCTTATACTGACATTATGAAAAAAAGAGCGTAGAAATTATTTTAAGTTTCTACACTCTTTATATCAATATTAAGATAACATCTTTTTATCACTCTCTAAATCTTTTTTATTTAATCCTGAAAATAATCTACTCAAAAATGATTTATTTAATATATCCATATACTTATTAGCCATATTTTGTGATTCTTTTAATTGCTTTTGTAGATTTTCTATTTTATGTTGATTCTTTAACTTAGTAATTTTATTCTCTTCTTTGATTTGATTAATCATATCCTCTTTTATTTTTTCTTGTTTTTCTATTTCAATTAATTTTGGAGTTTTCATTTCTATTCTATTTTTTTCATTACTGGGAGTTAAAGGATTTGGAAAATACATATTTTTTACAAATAACATTTCACCAATATCAATGTTTAATAATTTATTAAGTATCGGACTAGCGTTTACTGATATATTCCCAGACTTTATTTCTTTTAAAAATTGCGATCCATTTTCTGAATTATCAGTAAATATTGCACTACTATAGCCTGTTGTATTAAAATTAATTTGTGCAATAGCCTCATCTATATCTTCTACTTCTGTTGCATTATCAAACGGGTTATTTAAACTTTTTTTGATATATATATCTATATTTTTTTTCTGTTGTACAATTAGTTTAATAAATGAAATATTAGTTAAATCTTCTATATAAATTTCAAAACTATCGTATCCCCTGCAAACCAAATTTGTTTTAGCTTGTTTCTTTACATTATTTTGTAATTCTCTATTTCCTATTAAAATAACTTTATTTACGCTAATGTTATTTTCCACTAACCCTATATAATCTCCAGAATAATCAGCCTGTATTAAATTTTCGTCTACCTTATATTCTTTTAATGCTCTCCTAATTAATATTATTATTAATTCATTTGTTCCTCTCATATATTCATTACTACTAAATATCATTGAATTATGAGATAATATGCTTTTTAATGCTAGTTCCAATAATATATAAGTGTTTCCATTATATACAACGCCTATTGTTCCTAAATTATCTGTTTGCCTACCTTCTAAATAATTATTTTCGTTTTTATTCATTGATAAAACTTTTCTATATATATCTTCTGATATTACTAATTCTTCTTTTATTTTACTAATTGTAGAAAAATCTATTTCAAATCCATTATTGTTACTTGTATCAATAGAATTAGTGTCTTTTAAAAGTTTTTCATTTTCATTGATGATATTAAAAATATAATTAATTATATTTTTTGAATCTAGGTCTTTTGACATATTTGTATGTGACATTATTGAATTACCTAGCATTTGTCTATAACTTGTACTATACATATTATCTCTCACCTCTTTTACTATCTTCTTTTTCAATTTCTTGCATAGCTTTATCGTATATTTCTCTTTGCTCATAACTTAACATTCCTGTATCAATTTCTTTACCTTTTGTATCAACTTGTCTTATTGCCTTTTTAATCTGATTTAATATATATGCCTGATCAACTGCCTTTTGTTCATCAGTAGATTCTTCACTTATTGGTACAGATAATATATCTCCATATCTTATTTTTTTATCATCTGAGCTATATACTACTGCAATTTTAGATGTTGCCATTATTTTGGTTTGATGAGCTTCATAACCATAACTTTCAGCAATAGAACTCATAAGCCTTTTTTCTTTTGGTAGATCCTTGTCAATTTCGTTATCATACATATTTGATAAATTACTATTTCTATCTTTATTAAAACTAGTTTCCATTCTTTTTAATGTAGTTACCATAGTATCTGAGAGATTAGTTTCATCATATACTTTAATAGTATCTTGATGTACATAAAGATTTTCTTGTTCAGTTCTTACAATACCTTCTCTTTCTGCTAATATATATTGCTCTGAAGCATCTGTATATGGACTTGGTAACCTATCGGTTCCTTTAACTTGTACTAATTCAGAATCCTTTTTTAAATTTTTATCTTTTTCTATTGCATCTCTTATATCGTTATATCCTAATCCAATAGTAACTTTCCCTAGTAATAATCCTTCATATTGTTCATTAGTAATAGTTCCATCCTTCAAAAGCTTGTCATATACATTCTTATCTTCTTGCATTAAATCTTTTGTTGCTTGCTTATATACTTCTAATACTTCTTTGGTTAAACCTATTTTACCCACTTCTGGATGGTCATTTTCATATATTTTAAAGATTCTATCTGGTATTTCTATATTATCAAAACATCCTGTATATTTTTCCCTCCAAAACCAACTTTGTGCAACTATTCTTTGCTCTTTATCTCGCACACAGAAAACATTACCATCTGGAGAAACCATACTATGTTCCATACTTGTACTTCCAGCACCATTTATATTTTGACAACAATCAGTAAGTGTTCCTATTGTTAATGCTAGTGGATCATCTACTCGTAACATTTCATAAGTATATCCATCAAGTTCCCCTTCAATTCTAGGTATACTTTTAAATTCTCTTACTTTTCCTTCATTAAACAAAACTTGTAGTCTTTCAAAATCAGTTTGTGAATATCCAGCTATTTTTGATGTTTCTGCTAGTGATTCATTTCCAATTTCTATATTATCATAAACAATGCTTTTTATATATGATTGGGCTACATCTAACGTTAATCTTCTTCCGCTATTAACTCTTTGTATATCTTTAAATTGTCTTTGTATTGAAGATATATCAGTTATATAATCACTATTACTTAATATTTGTTCTACATTCTCTTCAAAAAATATTGCAAAATCAGGATTATACTCCATACTAAATGAATCAAAAATTTTATGAGCTTTATTTATATTTAATACTTTAGATACATTAGCATTTTCTAGTATTTTTCTAACACAAGAATATTCTTCTTTATTTTTCTGTTTGTGTATTTTCAAAGCATATTCTCCATTTTTGTTTTTCTTATATGCTTTTTCTAAAATTTCTTTTTTATCATCACTAATATCAGATAATGCTTTTTGATAGTCAGTTTCATCTAATGACTTTGGTAATTCTGTAAACAAATCTATTGTTTTATTTAAAGAATCACTATTCCCTTCAAAAACTCCCATTGCCATACTAGCCTTTAAAATTGCAGCTTTACCATCATCATTTACATTATAATCTTCTATTTTCATTAACTGAGACCATTTTTTACCATTAGATAAAAACTGATCTATATTTTCTGTAGGAAAATTAATCATTACTACATGATGCGGAACAAATTTACCGCCCGTTGATTGATACCAAGTATGTAATACATCTTCTTTTCGTGCAGCTACCATTTTTTCAATCATCTCTGGATTTCTTTTTCCTAACTTAATAAGCGTATTCTCATCAAAATGATCAAATAATTTATTATATTCTCTTGGCATTATTCTTTTTAAATTCTTGCCTTCTAAATATGGTAAATATTCTGGGTGTTCTTTAATAACCTCAAATTTCAAAGAATAATTTGAGATATTATCTTTATACATTTCTTTATCATATGGTGTATATGAATCATAAAAAAATAATTTTAAATGTTCGGGTGCATCGGTATCTAAAAATAATTCTGGATGTTGCTGTCTTAAAAAATCTGGTGCATCTTCTGAATACTGCGAACGTCTATTCATTACATTTATATATATATTTTGCTCAGCAATAGCAACTATTTCTGTATATTTTTGGTTTTGACCAAATAATTCTGGATTTATTTCTTCTAAATATTTACCATATGTTTTCGTAAGTTTTAAAAAATTTTCGTTTTCTAAAACATCTAGTAATCCCCTTTTTTTTTCAGCAGCAGATACTGCATTTGAAAATATTTTAGACGTATTTTTTTTATATCCATTAAAACACACCTGTAAATTTTTATCTTTAAGCGCTTCTAATAACTCTGGATTTTTTCTTATGTCTTCAAATTTTAGATTACCTGTATAAAACTTTTCTTTTAATTCATCTGATGTATCACTATTTATAAATAATTCTGGATGAGCTAATTTAAAACTATTAGGTAATTCGCCGTGGTATGTAAATTTATTTTCCGTAATATTTTTAAATATTTGCTCTTGTATTCTTTTTTCTATTGATTCTCTATCGGCATTTGTATCCATACTTAACTTGTCATTATCTAAACATACTCCATAATCCCTGATAAATTTCAAAAATTCTTCTTGGCCCCATTTTTTACATAAAAGCTCAGCCATATTATATTTTCCCACAGGACTAATTTTACGACCGTCATCTGTAGTCATTGTTAATCCGCCAAATCCGCTTATTTCTAATTTAGAAAATGCTGGAATTATGTCTTTACCCTTTAATAATTCTATTAATTCTGGGTTTTTTCTTACATCTTCACAATTTAATGAACCAAAATAGAAACTTTTTTTCATTTTTTCAGAAACATCTCCATCAATAAATATTTCTGAATGTTTTTTTCTAAAATCCCCTTGTATGAAATCATAATCAGGATAATCCATACTTCTAAGTTGTTTCTTCCTAGCCTTTTGTAATAACTCAAAAGTTCTTTGTTCAAATTCCTCGTATGTTAATGTTTTTTCATCTTTATTATTTTCTGAACTATTAACTTCTGCAAATAACACCAGATAGGTATCTTCTTTCCACAATTCATTAGAAAAAATTCCATTTGTTTCTTTATCTAGTTTAATAATATTATCTATTCCGTATTGTGTTATAAAGTCAGTAATATTTTGTCTATAGTGTTTTTGTCCAATTGGAATAAGTTCTATTGGCATTTTTGCGCTTAACTGTTTGATTTCATCTAAGTTTCCAATTTTTCTGTCAAAGAATTCAAGATTTTCTATACCACGTTCTAATAAATAATCAATTCCATACTGTTTTATTAATTCAATTTTGTTTTTATCTTTTACAATATCAGCTATTTCTATTTTTGCACTCATTTTCTTTATTTCTACTAAGTTAGTTATAGTATCTACAGTTGATATAGCAAAATCTGTTGTTTCAATTCCTGATTCAATTAGTGTGTTTATTCCATATTTTTCAATCAATGATCTTCTTTTTTCATTTATTTCTATTTCTTCTAAACTTAATAATTCACTCCATTTTTTTATTTCATTTAAATCTACAATTGAACTAACATGTTGTCTTAGATACTCTCTCATATATTGTTTTATAAATTCTGTTTTATCGAGAATAGACATGTTAGAATTTGGAATTGTTATTTGTGTTATAGTGTTATAATCAATTGTTATTTTATCTAAAATAGTTCCATACTGGCTGTAAACATCTTTTATATTTTCTCCTAAAAAACTTATAAGTTCTTGATTTTTTCCATGTTCATTAAAAGCTTGAAGAATTTGGACATCTTTAAAATATTCTTGATTAACACTAAAAATTTGTAGTGATAACTCGCGATTATAATATTTATCTCTTAATATTTGAGGTGTATCTTCTGATAAAAACAAATCCAAATTACTATCTTTAAATGCTTTTCCAAGTTCATCTTGGCGATTATTCGCTCTTGAATTTAAACCGTCTGTATTGCCTATTAGAATCTCTTCTCTTGCTTTCTCAAATAGTTTTGACATCACAGCTGTACTACTTTTTTCTCCTGTATATGTTTTCAGTAAATCTCTTGCCCAATAAGTAGTTTTATCTATAAAATCAGAATCTAATTTTATAGTTTCATCTAATCCAATAATATCAACAATATCTCTTAAATAATATGCCAACTTCCCTTTCGATACTTTATTTTTCAAGCCTTTATTGTTAGCAATATCTGAAAGAGTTAATTGTTGGCCATAATATCTATCTCTAACTTCGTTTGGAATAGAATGGTTTAAAAAATTATCAGGATTTTGTTGTATAAATTCAATATCAAAAGATGACTCATCATATTTTGTATTTTCAAAATCGAAGTTTTTTATTTTACAACCTTTGAAATTTATTTTGCCTTCTTTTTCTACTAAAATATCAATAAAATTAAAATCTAAATTCGCATTTGTTTTGGAAAAATCTAAGTTTTTAACTTCTAAAATCATACCTTCCCAATTACTATATTCAATTTCACTCAAATCATGAGAAGATAATATATCTATAATTTCTTCATATCTTTGTGAAAATTCAGTTTCTTGTGTTTCTGGTATTAATAAACCTTTTTTGTCTAATTCCTCGTACTTTTGTACATAACCAATGATTTCATTTTTTAAACTTAAAAAAGTTTTTAAATCCATTTTTGTAGCCATATGGTCCTCCTTAGTAACTCAATTTTTTTTATTATAATAATTATATAATATAAAAAAAAATTATACAATATTAATATTGTAATTTCAACTTAATTTTTAATATATGCACTAAAATAATATTAATTATAATCTATCAAACGATTACTAATGTTAAAATATCAATAAATACATGAACATACTGATACAATTTAAAGTCAGCAGCACAAATTCAATTAGTAATACACATTGTTGTGCTATAATAAGCATATTTATATAGAGAAATTAAAAGGAATGAATCCAATTTAATACTAGATTCATCCCTCGATATAACTTATTTATTAAGATTCATTTTCTTAATATTTCGCTTTCCTAATATTAAAGGAAAAAATTTATTTAGAATAATTATTGGTATTAATTCTAGTGTAAAAATGATTGCTAATTTGGTTATTACTTCTAAATGATAATTAGAAAGATTAACTAAATTTTCATTTATATATTTTATAATAATATTTGTTTTCTCTCTAAACGGAAACTCAAAATGTGTAGCAAATATTACTAAAGAATTTATACCATAAAAAGTTAACAATTTATTATGTTTTAATGCTTTACAAATAAAAATTATTGATAAAGAACCAATTATACCACAGATAATATATATTGAAACATTACCAATGATAATAAAGTTTAAATCTACTGGTGCATTATACTGTGAAATAATAACATTTGCTATTAATAAAAATACACCTATTAGTAAATTGTAATATCCTTTAATGTTTTTACTTAAAATAAAACTATATATATAATACCCTATTGCAATAAAAAACAGGGAAATAAAACTTCTAAATATTGTAAGGATTGGTATATATAAATAATTAGAGATTATGTGATTTTCATTTTGATATCCTAAAAAATTACCAATGAGAACAGATAAAGCAAATAACAACCCTATTATACCCAATTTGATATATGCTTTGCTTATTCTTTTCATAATAATTAAAAATAAAATTTCTCCAAAAAATAAAGCTGGTAAAAACCATAAAGTTCCTATGCCACGCAAACACATAGTCACATATATATCTGATTTTAAATTAGTTAATGTACCTATATTCATTATTACCAAATTAAATGTCTCATAAATTATATATAATATACTAAAACTAATGTAAGGTATAAAAAGAGACCACATTTTTTTAGGAATTATTACTTTTATTTTATTTTCAATTTCCCTTTTATACTTAATTAAAGCTCCTGCTATAATAAAAAATAATGGTATATGAAAAGAATATAACCATATTGATATTGGATTTTTTGGATTTATTAAATGACCCAGTACTACTAATATAATTGCTATTCCTTTTGCTATATCAAAATAATCTAATCTTTCTTTTTTGTTTTTACTTTCCATTGTTTACCTCTTTCAAAATGATTTAACACATTACAATAATAACTTTTATTTCTTTATTTATTATTTAAGTTCAAACTATATATGTTTTCACATATAAAATTATCACAATACTTTTTAGCGTGATCATAATCTTCTTTATTTCTAATAGTCCATCCTAGAACAAGTTTATTTCTTCTAAATTTTTGTACACATCTTTTAGGTAATGAATTTACTTCATACGATACAAAATCTGGTTTAGAAATAAAATTTAGTAGCATATTTTTTAATATAATTTTTTTTAATTTTGTAAATGATTCTTCTACAAAATCACATGACAGTTGACCTCTTATAATATTTGGATAATTCTTTTTAAACCAGTTAACAGAAAACGGATTGAAGCTTTTAACCACATATATACCCTTATAAACCTTTATTTCTTCCATTAATCTTTCCTCAAGTTTGCCAACTTTATTGTCAGTTTTGAGTTCTATTATTATCGCAACTTTATTATTAATTAAATCTAAAACCTCTTTTAGCAGTGGAATATTATATTTAGTATCATATAGTTTTAAATTCTTAATTTCTTTGTAAGTGCAGTCTCTTAAGGGTTTATTAACTGTTGTCATCCTTAACAAATCATCATCATGAAAAACTACTATGTTACCATCTTTCAATAAATGAACATCAAATTCTATGATATAATTATTTTTTATTGCCTCACTAAAAGCTCCTAATGAATTTTCTGGTATTCCTTTTTCCATATTATGAAAACCTCTATGTGCAATTATATTTTCTTTCAAAAAATTAGTATCTCTCAAAATATATCACCTTTCTTAAAATTATTTAGACTATGTTTCACAAAATAATTTATTTGTTATTAATATATTATCATAAAATTATTTAAACATCAATCATTATATATAATTAATACAAAAAATCCATCTCTACAAATGTAGAAATGGATTTTATTAAAGATACTATGATCTTAGTTTGGCGGAGAATGAGGGGTTCGAACCCTCGCATACCTTACGGCATCTAACAGTTTAGCAAACTGCCCCCTTAACCACTTGGGTAACTCTCCTAGTATGAATATTATATAAAATAATAAACGGAAATAATACTACTATTCCCGCTTAAAATTTGGCGGAGGAGGTAGGATTTGAACCCACGGTACCTTACGATATCACTAGTTTTCAAGACTAGCTCCATAAACCACTCGGACACTCCTCCATACTTGGTACATGTTTAATTATATCATTTTTTTACAATTTGTCAAGTACTTTTTAATATTTTTATAAAAA